>Ga0214544_1011706_pt1 | contig 11941 bp, 6 predicted proteins | sample CNSS3metaG_FD_160074 | JGI IMG/M metagenome (GOLD analysis project Ga0214544, IMG submission 160074) | Root nodule microbial communities from cowpea collected in UCLA plant growth center, Los Angeles, California, USA - CNSS3 | ecosystem: Host-associated > Plants > Roots > Nodule | place: USA...
CCAGAGGTCTCACCTAGAGACCTCAAGGAATTTACACGCTGACACGGACTAACAGTCATAATTCAACAATAAGAGAATATTAACACCACATTTACATTTCCATACCAATCCCCTAGGATTAATTCCTCATACGCGTCAGAGTTTGAATCCATACCTCGGATCATAACCACCCCATGAATCTAGGGTCTCATCTCATATTAATGCCATGTTCCTTTAATTTCAAACCACACATTCATTTCACATGCTACGTCTCATACCAACCCATTCATCCAAAATTCATGAATCATGCCAAAAATATACTCCACGCTCCATTATATACATGTTCATCATCACACAATCATACTCAACCAACATGGATCACTCGGGAAACATCAAACATCCAATTCACAGCACTGTCTCGCCCAGCATCTCGCTCAGGCTGAGGGGTCTCGCTCAGGCGAGACATGCTCACTCAGGCGAGCCTCCCCCTCGCCTAGGCGAGAGCACAAAAGCAAGGCATGAGCAACGCGGGATCTCGCTTAAGCGAGATCCCTCTCGCCTGGGCGAGTTGCCTGCTCGCTCAAAAGATGAGCGAGCCGCCTGGGCGACTTTTTGCGCATGAGCTCTAGGCGAGCCCCCTGTTTCATCTCGCTTAGGCGAGACTGACTCGCCTGGGCGAGATTAACAGGTCTCGCCACTGTTCTTCACTACACAGCCATGTTTTTCAACCCAAATCAAGCATACAGAGTGTTCTCACGCATCAAATCAAAAGATTAAACCATACGAACAGCAACCAACGCAAACACTGACCAAAACGACTGGAAACTAAGGATTCTAACTTCCCGTACCTGGAAAAAGGCTAAGAGCGGGGTACGTCTCCAACAACGGAACGCGAAACTCCAACGGCAGATTACTGAGCTGTGGAACAGACGCAGAAGAGCATTACGACGAACCCCTACTGGAAGTATAACATAAAGGTGGAAGAAAAGTAAGACTTGAGGTGTAGAGCACTTACATGGGGCTAGGAAACGCAACTAAGCTCACTGGTTCAAGGTTAGGAGTAAACCTTAGCAGAGCTCTAGTGCGGAAAGGGTGACGGCTGCTGAGTTCTGCAATAGTGGAGTGAGTGTGAAATTAGGGCAGACTTAGTGACTTTATACGTTGGGCCGGCCTTAGGCCCACTTACAAGGACAGCCCACTAATCTCTAGGGCAGAAAATATAAAGGGGCCTTACAGATAATATAAAAAAAATGTAAAAAGAATTCAACAATTAAGTGTGAATGTTTTTGTGTTTAGTTTTAACTTTTAGTATTAATAATGACTTATATATATATATAGAGGATGAACTATTAAATCTAATATTCCAAAACATTGAATAATTAAATGAATTAAAAAATTAATAGCCATGAATTAATATTAATGAAAAAATGTTTGTGATGGCTTCGACATTGCATAACTTGAAAGTCTTATTTTAAAAGAAAAAATAATTTATGAATTGTAAAATATAAAAAATATAAAAAAAAAAAAAAAATTAAAAAAAAGAAAAAAAAAAAAAAAAAAGATAATGGAGATGCACGAAACATATTTAATTCTTCTTTTATTTATGGATGTAATGAAAGTTATCATTAGCCAACATTCCTTACATTTTTTTAGTCAACATTAACATTAGTTTTGGACATTTCAGACTATGGCTCTTACTCCAAGCTAGGTTGCACCAAGTATGAAAAGATGCTCAATGGGTGCGGAAGCTATGTGGATATGGTGAAAGTTATGAGCATATGGTGATAGGAACTTGGGCCCACCTTTCACGTATGAAACCCTGTCTGAATAGAGTTTCATATTTCTGAGGGCTCCCTCTTTATACATACCAGTGTAAAGACATCATACGTGATATTATATAAATATGTGATAATATTATAATGTTATTAAATAGTTAATATATAAACTAAAATTATATTTATTAAAAATAAAGTAAAATATACATAACATATAAAAGAATAACCATTGATAAATAAAGAAAAAAAGAAGAAAGAAGAGAAGAAGTAGAAATAATCCATTTTATAAAAAACTTAAAGTAACAGTCAATTTTAAAAAAATTAATAAATTATTATATTTAAAGAATAAAATTGATATTTTAAAATATAGACAAAATAAAGAATTCTCTTTATATATTGTTATAGATATATCATACCCATCTAACGAACGCACCACTTTTATGGTATAATAGGACTCCCTGTTCTCTATCGTCTCCTATTTTTCTCTCTCTCGTCGTGACCAACACGAAAGCCAGAGTCAAGCGTTCCTACTTTAATTGATGTTTTTGGTGATAGTGATGTTGGTGATGTTTTTTCTACAAATAATACTGAACACTATGCTCACAAGTGGGAATTTGACTTTATCGACGCTAAATTTTCCGTCTCCTTTTTTTATTTTTCTAATTCCGGTCAGGTAACCTACCTGCAATTTGTTTTTTTATAAATAACAAATATAAAATGAATAAAAGTATACATTGTAATTTTTAGATCTGTGTTGAAAATGAAATGATGCTAGACAAATTAAATTGAAAATAATTAATTATAAACGAATTGAAAATAAAAAATATAAATAAATAAGTAAGTATATATAATTTGGTTTCATAGGAAATTTAAATAATTTTAACTGTGAAATTTGAAATGAATTTAAATCTTTGTAGATGTTTATTTTTATTGTTGGTATAATTATTTTATTAAAATCTCGAAAGGATTTTAAAAAATAAAACAAATAAAATAAATATATTATTAGATATTTTAAAATAATTAAATGAAATTCGAGAATAAATTATAATTTATTTGAAAGAGTCAAGAAAATAATATATTCGTAACATCATTTAAAATTAAATAATAGAAATTTGGAATAAAATTATTTGTGGTTTTACAAAAGACATTTATTCTTGTACCGTATGGCCCATCGGTCAGGCGGACCAAGGTCAAGCGGCCGCAGGCCACCCGCTACAGGCGGACCTCACCTTGGGACGTTGATGTAACAATCTCTCCAGAATACTTTAAGGGGGGGCTCGCAACCAACCCCCCGCTCTCCAGATGAAGTCTCAACTCTGAACATGCTAAATCGGTTACCCGTCGGTTAGCCTGGCTAGAACTCCCCCAGTGTTCATCTCCACTTGAACTTTGTCTCCACTCCTATGAAGACCCCATCTATGAGGGCAACCGACAGGTCGCACGGCCCGCCGGTTGGGCGGCCAAACTGAAACTAAGCCAGTAAGCTGAAAGTTAATTAAGGTAAAGTAAGTTAGTAATTAAGTTTAAAAAATAATTGAGCCATGATTAAAGAACCCTAATCATTGACCCACACAAAAAACTATAAATAGAGGTCCAATGTAAGTTGGTAAGGATCTGAAACCCGCATTTATTACAACATTTATTATTACCTGCCGATCGGCCTTGAACTGACTTAAGCATCAGAGTCTTTTAGACAGGTACCACGATCGCCGGACCGACTGAACGGAGGAAAAGAAGGATTGAACAAAATAGAGGACTGGACTAGCTCGCTAAGGAGAGCTCAGAACAGGAGGACTTAAGGGTAATTTGAGTGTTAATAATAAGTGTTTGGTCCCTACACCCGAAACAATTCCTTAGTTTAAAAAGAAAGATGGAACGTCCCATTTAATTATTAAGAGAAATTAAAAGAAACGTCACACAAAATAGTAATGTAGAGTAGCCCTGGGGTCCTAACACAACCCCTACAAACTAGGCACACCACGATGCCAACCGAAACCAGATAAAAGTCTAACAAAAAGAGAGTAGAATCGTAAGGCATAGAGCAATACATGGGCCGTAGCCCTAAAGAAGACCTATGAAGAAAAGAAACATAAAGTCCAACCCATATGGCTAAGCAGCGGAATCGCCATTTCCTTGCTGATAGCGGGAACCTCGCCCATCTGCTCCCATCAATTAAATTGATGATCATCGCAAGAAAGAATAGCCACATACAAGACAACCATACAACAAATAGAGTAAGCTAGAGCCAACAACATTCTTATCATACAATCAAATATATTTTCACCATTCAATATCCATATAACAACCAAGCATGTTATGACTTTCAATCGATACACTACGACTCGACTCGACTCATCCGGATACGTATAACTTGGTCGGATTCAGCGGATGCCCGCACTTGTGGTGGTTACCTCTGCTCACCCCCAAGCTGCTCACCCCCGAGCTTTGTGTTACAAGTGTTACAATGAATCAATTTTCCTCACCACAAGGTTAGCCCTTAATGAATTTCAGGCCTCCTGCTACTCTCACCACAGGAGTCAGTCCGCTCTAGGTGAGACTAACTGACCCCTTAGAGCGTCAGGATGCAACCTTACCTTGAATCCTTACCTAGTTATACAGATGGGGCACCACCATGGACACCCACTAACATGGGCCATGGAATTACGTCCCGACTACTGAAGCGCAACCCTGAAAGTCTCACCTAGAGACTCCAAGGAATTACACACTGACACAGAACAAACATAATCACACAGCCAAATAATAGTCACCATGCATGTATACGTTCATCATCCCAACCTTTAAAACCAACGCCTCTCATGTTCCAGGTCCAACTCATTTCCACCCATCATAAACCATCCATGCATAAGGATTTCTAACTCATCTCGTTATCATGTCTCTTTAATACCAACCATGTCATTAAAATCGCATGTTAAACTCATAACAACCCAATATTCACAATTTATGACTTGCACCACTCATTCATACTCATTCACACTCATTCATCTCAAACTTTCAGCACAATAACTTAAAGTGAATGAATTAATCTCACGTACCAAGATCACTGCCATCTATCTTTTGATCACACTATAAAATTATCAAGTCTCAAGCAACTAATTTCCACTTTAGGTTCTATTACCTCTCGTGCATAGTTCGGGTTCAACTATACTCCTCTGTGCCTTCCTTGTACCAGCCTTTTCCCAAGATTCCATTTAACCTACGAATTTCTCAATGACCTTAATCCATTCACTACTTATTACCACCCTACTTTATCTAGTGTATCACCAATCCACTTCTCATGCTTCTACAGAAAACAACCCCCACAAATGTACCTCACAAGCATACAATCCTATTTCACTACGCTGGCGCCTTGCGGTTCTTTAGGTGCGGTGCATATAATTCTGGGTAAAACCCAACATCTTTCTACACTTGCGAAGCCCCAAAATCCAAAGCATAGTAATCTAATCGTTCTCCACTACTCGGTAAATAATCCTACTACCAATAGTAATTCACATCAAACCAATTTAACACTAAGATACTCAAGGTAATTTTGCATCAGTCATTCCTAACTCCACATTCTCAATTTTACAAACCCTAAATACATTCATGCCAAATTCCATTCATTCATCTCGGTTCACATTATAATACTACAATTATCAATATTTTACCATAAAATCAATTGATAAGAACTCTTTTCCCCGATCAGAATGACCAAGAAACACCCAAAACATAAAAGACGAGCCAATTTGACTCACGTCGCCTGGCGGGTGTTAATCACTGTCAGGCCATTCATCAAAAACCCATAAAACTGGGTTGGGCAACTTGCATCACCTAGGGGCACGAGCTAGCCGCCAGGCAGTTCCTATCCGGAACCCATATTTTTGCACAGAAAAGACATGAGTCGCCTGACATGTGTCCATCACCGCTAGGTAGGTTAGCTCTAATCCATTGCAATTAGTCTCCTTGTTTAGCTCACACACTCAAAATTCTTCCCCTCTCAATAAGAAAGTTTAATTTGAATGTATCAAGATTCGAACCCATAACCATGCCAATGACAAATCAATGCACAACCATTCGACCAATTTTGTTTCATGATAATTCCTATAATTCTAGGATTGTATTATCACTCATCATGATCAAGCATATTATTAAAATAATAATCAATTAAATAACACATAAATGACATATAAAGGATTTGAACCCAAATTCTCTCATACAATCAAGTACTCTAAACCATTTGAGCTAGTACTTTTCCACATCACAATAATCAACATTTAATGTCATAAAGGCTCCCAATACCCGCATTTATTAATTAATTAAATTTAGCGGGTCTTACAGGACTACCCACAAGATTCCATCCTGGTCCTTTAGTCGCACCATCTAGTTAGGTATGTCAAACAACATTAATTAGCTAGCCATCTAATTAGTGTAAATAGATCAATGATCAAGAGTAAAACCAATTGGGTTGGTATTAGGTCGACCCCAATCACAGTCCATGAGGAAAATTATAAATACAAGTCAAAGGTATGGGTGTTGGAATTTTTGTCTCGCATTAATTACAATATTGATTGCTTTAGCATCGGAGCACCTTTGACATGTTCACCGATCGATTAACAAACAAAAACATCGAACAGATAATAGGAGTGAAGATTCAAAGAGTTGACAAATTGTTCAAGTGATTCTTTCATTTGGCTTCGAGATGAATGTTGTTGATGATTGTATGTATCAAAAATTCAGTGGGAACAAGTACATTTTCTTGGTCTTGTATGTTGATGACATACTGCTTGCCACCAACAATATAGACATGTTGCTCTTCTATCTAGAAATTTTGAAATGAAAGATCTTGGTGATGCCTACTTTGTATTAAGAATTCAGATACACCAAGATCGATCTCGAGATATTTTAGGATTATCACAGAGGAGTTATGTCAGAAAGGTGCTTAAAAAGTTTGGCATACAGGATTGTAAATCAGGGGAGACAAGTTCAGTTTTGATCAATGCCCCAAAAGAAATTTGGAAAATCAGGAAATGAAAAAGATTCCATATGCATCACTGGTAAGGAGTTTGATGTATGTCCAAGTATGTACATGTCCGAATATAACATACATAGTTGGGGTATTAGGTAGATATTTAAGCAATCCAAGAATGAGTCATTCGAAAGCAACAAAAAGAGTGATGAGGTATTCAAAGAGAACAAGAGATTATATGCTCACATATAGGACGTCAGATCAATTAGAGATCATTGGGTATTTTGACTCAGATTTTCCAAGATGCCAAGATAGTTTAAGATCCACTTCAGGTTACATTTTCGTGTTAGTTAGTGGTATGGTTTCTTGGCGCAGTGCCAAGCAATCCCTTACGGTTTCATCCACTATGGCTGCAAAATTTGTAACATCCCTACTAGATATTACTTATTTAAAAATCAAGAAAATAAGAAAAGAGTATCAAACGTCAAATCTTTTATTATTTCCAACGCGAAAAAAAATTTCAAAAATTATTCCAACCGTCAAGATTGATTAAAGCTATAATAATAGTCTCATTACAATTTTCAAAATCTAATAAAAACAGAATTTATAAATAAGTTCATAGCTAGAATTCCAAGCTAGCCACTCTCTCCGCGCATCACTTGTATCATCAAGTGCTCCCGTGTAAAGAATTACACGATCATTGCCAAGCACAAACAAAAAAGGGTGAGCTCAATAATATAAGAAATCACAAAAATTAAATAATATAAAACACCCAATTATATTATCATAATTAGACCTTGGCCAAGTTCTTAATACCCCAAGACTTTTCAACCTCCAATTCACCTAACAAGTTAACCATGGACTCAGGTTTTATGATGCTCACAAGAACCTGCCCGTTCGTGGTCCTGCCTCTACGAACCTCCCCGCTCGTAGTCCTACTCTATGGACCTACCCGTCCGTAGTCCAACACACGTGATCCACCAACTATGTACCTCCCCACACACAGCATCTATCAAGTGTGAGCCGAACCATATGAACCTACCTCGCCCGTATCCTCACACGAGAGTAACTGGATATGAATCTTCCCTCTCATATCATCACATGTTCCCACCATCCATGAACCTACCCGCTTATGGCACAACATCCTCTAATCCAAGGTCGCATCAAATGCATCCAAACAACACACAACCCACAAATCTCGCTTAGGCTAGAAGCTTTAGCTCAAGTGATCAGGCCTGACTCGCTTAAGCTAGGCTCTCTCGCTTGAGCGAGCCTGTGACAATGACAAAGTACGAAAACTCGCTTAGGCGAGAGCTCTGTTCGCCTAAACCCAAATCTTTCGCCTAGGCGGCGAGTCCTGCAACCACCAGCAACCCCTCACGATTTCTCGCTTAGGCGAGCCACTCTCGCTTGAGCGAGATGCTCTGTCGCCCAAAATCTGGGCTTTTTGCTTGAGCGAGACGCTCGAGCAGAAATAGGTTCGAGTCTTTGCTACTTTCGCCTAGGCGAGTCTTGCTTGGTTGAGCGAAAATAGCAGACTCTTTGCCTATTCACGCACGCAGAACATCAGAACACAATGCCAAAACCACAATTTGCCCATTACCAAACAATCCAATAGTCTATTTTTACAAGTCATTCATATGAACAGATTATAGACCCAATTAGACTCTCAAAACATGAGATGAAACCACACCCAATCATGCATTGCAGAAACCTTTATCTTATTCATACAAAATTTAAGGGTTTACTCAAACAACATGCAAAACCACCAAACTCCAATCTCATCACATAGAGCACGAAAATTCATGGCACACAAGCATAAATTCATGCAATTCATTATGGAAATAAAAATCACAATATAGCTCCCCTAACCTAAAACTCCTTGCTCCAATTTGATCTTCTAACCTTAGCTTAGTGATACCCAAGAACCCTCCTTTGCTCTCCCAAAACAACTAGAACTTTTCTCTCAATTCCAACTCATTCTTCCTTTCTGAATTTCGTCCTCCTCTCAACATTCTAGGTTTTTTAGTCTCCAAACCTTTCCACTGGCGTTATTTTTCCCTTTTTATATGTCCTTAATTATGGTAAAAATGGCAAAACGAAAATAATTAAAATTATCCTTAATGATTTGATATTCTGGGTGTTAATGGTCATTTAAGGACCTTTGATGGCTGCCCTCTCATGATATCTAGGGTTTCCCCTCCCCTTTCATATTCAAGTCAAGATAAAATTTAGCAAAAAGAGAGTTTTAATTTCATCCTTAACAAGGTTTGAACCCACCACCACTCAAACACAAAGCAAGTGCATAACCAATTCAACCAATCATATTTCATGATAATTCCTATAATTTTAGGATTACATTATCACTACTCCTATTCAATCATAACCTTAGAATATTGCACAAAATAAAATATCATACAATTGACATACATAAGACTTGAACCCAACTCTCACACAATAAAGTAATCTCAACCATTTGAGCTAGTACTTTTCCACATCACAACAATTAACATTAAATGCCATAAAGGCTTCTACTACCTGCATTTATTAATAATTATTTATTTAATTATTTAAATTCTCGGGTCTTACAAAATTTGAAGCATGTTATGAGGCATCAAATTAAGGAATATGATTGAGGAATTTTGTCACAAGGCTACACATTGTGGAAGGAATTGAAAGACCACTTAAGTTATACTATAACAACAAATCAATTGTATTGTATTCTAACAACAATAGGAGCTTGAGTAAGTCAAAGCACATTGACATCGAGTTCCTAGTGGTTAAAGTTATTCTCGGATTTATCTTTAAGGTGTCATGAAGCTTTTACTAGTTTATTTCCACATCTCCATGAGCTTTGTTGACATGTGAAGCCAAGGTGGTATGTTTCTTGAAGATTTAATGAAGATTTAATGAAGCCCTTTTCAACTACCTTGAAGCCATTACCATTGGAATGAAGCCTGCATTGATGAAGGAATAGGAGATTTGATGGTATCCATGTTGATCAAGGCTGGAACGTGTGCTCTCCACATAGTTACATCATTAAGAAAATGTTTTTGATGTTTATAATTCATATTGTAGACCTTGTAGCATTAATTAAATGTATTTGGTCTTTGTTGTGTTTTTTAATCTGTTGAATGGTTTTTCAACATGTTAAAATGTCTCTTTTAATTTGTTGAATGATTTTTCAACAGGTTAAAAGGTTGGCTGCAATAGTCTTAAACTGCAACTAATTCAATCAGTTAATTTATTTTTTAATCGACTGATTTCACTTAAGTCAAGTGAAGTTAACCGATTGATTTGAAAATCAACCTGTTGAATTTCGTAACAGTTTGACTATAAGAACTGTGATTTTTGAAAGAGAGGTATTCTGGCCATTTTTTAGCGCGAAACTGTTCTGAAAACTTGTGGAAACTCTCTCCTTCTTGATCATACAATTTGCAGCTGTTGAAGATTGATCTTGGATCAATTCTTGGAGCTTTTGGCTTGGTTTGAAGCTTGGAGAAAGTGGTTTGTGGTAGGCTGGGTTGTGCTACCACTCAGGTTTGATCTTTCTCAAGCTTTGTGTGTGTGCCTGGTGATTTTTCAGGTCTGCAAGAGGGTTTTTGTTGTGTTGGTGTGATTCTTATGTGATTCAAGAGTCTCTTGTGTGATTTTTGCATATTTTGAAAGTGTAAGGGTGGATACTTTGTAAATCTTTTAAAATAGTGCAAAGTTAAGCTCAAGTTGCCTTGATAAACTGGATGTAGCTTATGTTTGAGTGGACCAGTATAAAAATCTCGTGATCTCATCTCTTCTCTAACCTTTCTCTCTTACATATTCATTCAAAGTTTAAAGAACTTGTGTTTTAATCATGTTTTTCATGTTCTTGCATGTTTTCATGACATTTGCAACATTGAACATGTTTGCATAATCATTTAGAACCTGTCTTGATCATTCTTGTGCATTGTTCCTGGTTTAAAACTCAAATATGCATTTCTGCATTTTTTCCAATATTTCAGTCAATTGTTTTTTTGTTTTAATCGGTTGATTATACCATAACAAAATTTGTTTAGTAAAATCAATCGATTAACTCTGTTTTTGACCAATTGAAAGTATACAGTTCAGTAGCTTTTGCATCCTAACTTGGTGATCTAATTGATTCAATTAAAGGTGGTTTTTAGCTTTCAAAGATAGCCTAAATTTTTAACTAGCCAATTCAACCCCCCTCCCCTTTCTTGACATTTCAACAATTTCAAAACTAACAAGTTCAATTTAGCTGCAACTGCACTAACACACATCAAAATATTCAAAGAACATTTATACAACTAAAAGTGTTATTTTTACCATGTTTTTATATCTTATGCTCAATAAACTAAATTAAATTTGGCGTCAATTTGAAAGGGATAAAATTGATTCATATTAACCAAAATTGGGACAAAAATGAACAAAAATAATGAATATAAGGAGTAAATTGAACAAAAATAACAAATATAGAAACTAAATTGAAAAAAAAATACAACCACAAACTGACACGTGACACTGACATTGACAAGTGGCATAATTATGACTTCACATGTGAATAATCTTTTTAAAATTAAAAAAATTTAAAAAAACATAAAAAAATAATAAAAAAAAGTCTAAAAAATCAGGAGCTAATACATGACATTTACTGTTCAAAAACGTTAACTATTTAAACACTGTTAGTAAAAATGACGAAATTAACCAAAATTTGACAAAAATGAGAACCTAATTGAACACAAAACGAAAATGACAATCAAATTAAATAAAAATAACGAAAAAACGGACCAAATGTATATTTAAACCTTAAAATTATCCTTCAACCAATATTAATCAAATTTAGCTTTTAAGAAATATAGGATAAGTTATCTTTTTATTCATGCCGTGAGAGTTTTCTCATATATCATCAATCCACGGTAATGTTAACGATATGAATTTTTAAGCTTATATAAGATAAAAAATAATCTTAACCAATATTAAACACATATAATAATACTTTTATTCTAATAGTGTAAATCAATCATAATTTTTTCTTTCTTTCTCTAAGAAATACTTCTAAAGATATTCAACTCGACATAACTTAAAATATTACATATCATCAAACTAACAAAGAAGGTTGCAATAAATATATATATATATATATATATATATATATATATATATATATATATATATATATATATATATATATATTTTTGTATTTATTTTTTTTTATATATATAAACAA
>Ga0214544_1011707_pt1 | contig 11940 bp, 12 predicted proteins | sample CNSS3metaG_FD_160074 | JGI IMG/M metagenome (GOLD analysis project Ga0214544, IMG submission 160074) | Root nodule microbial communities from cowpea collected in UCLA plant growth center, Los Angeles, California, USA - CNSS3 | ecosystem: Host-associated > Plants > Roots > Nodule | place: USA...
TATTACAACTAATTGGGACACGGTAATATATTTTTGAATTAAAACAATTACTTTGCAATATTCTAAAGTTTGGTATACTAAAGTTGTCTTTCTATATACTAACTTAATGTCTTATTTTGCAGACATTTAAGAGTCCTTTGCCAATTCCCGCGAAGTCCATAATGTTTGGTAGGATAGCATGTGCAAAATTCATAATTCAAATGTACAATAGTATTGATTAGGATATATGTATTTCGATTGTGTACATTTCAATTATCTTTTAAATGTTTTTGGATGGATGTTTGAGAAAATATTCTGTTATGGTTGTGCTGCTGTCTGAAAAATATATGTAGGTTTGAAAAATATATGAATGTGGGAATATATATATTTAAAAAATATATATATATGTAAATATATATATATATATATATATATATATATATATATATATATATAACAGAAAATTTATTTAAAAAAAAAGCAGGGGAATATGCCTCAGTTCTTACCAAGACCGAGGCAAAAAACTCACATATGGCCTCGGTTCTAACCATAACCAAGGCCAAAAAGCCTGCGAAAATTTGAATTAAAAAAATATTTATCACCTATGGCCTCGGTCCTAACTGACCTGAGGCAGAAAGCTGTGTATATGGCACCGGTTTCAAAACAACCGAGGCATAAAACTGGGTCTATGGCTTCGGGTGATAACCGAGGCCAAAAGGTGGCCTCGCCCCAATATGCTTTAGTTCCAAACCCGAGGCAAAACGTGGAAAATAACCGGGACAGAAAGCCTTTACTGCACTGGTGGTAAGTCTAATTTCCTTTGCTAATAGTTCATTAACAACATCATCAATAAAAGATAGAGTGCTAAGATGCAAAGTGGAACCACACAAACATTCAAAATCATTATGGAAGGCCATAAGAAATTGAACCAGCCATTATGATTCGCTATGAGTAATATACGATGTAAAAACACTCAATTCTGCAGGCTCAGTCAAGGCAAGTTGATCCCATAGGGTTGCCATGACAAAATAAAAGTGTTGAATGCTTATATCATTTTGCTTTTGTGCACTTTCTCAAATTGATATTGTTTGGCAAAATTAGACTGTGTATAAAATCGAGATAAATGATCCCATACCTACTTTGTGGTGTCATATTTTCCAATTAAGCGTCAATCGAGTGTGTGATTGAATTATTGACCCAAGTGATGATTTTAGAGTTATTAACTTCATATACCTCTAAAGTAGTAGCATAATCATCGACTTTGGTGTCAATCAATTTTGCCTTAACACCTAGAAAAATTAATAGACTTAAGAGAATCATTTTTACAAGCTGTCATAACAAAAAAAATACAAAACATAAATGTGAACCACATAGTGGAAGCAACAAACAAAACAAAATACAAACCCAATATTAGAAGATTGCAAATACCTTAAAAGGACATAAATAACATAGTGCAAAACCTTCAAAAATGTCTCAAAGCAGAAAAAATAAAGAAGAATTTGATGAAGAAATATGTGAAATCCTTAGAAATCCTTCACATGATACACGTTCATCAAATCAAAGGGCAAGCTGGACAAATATGTGAAATGATAATAAGAATAATGAAGAATTGCATGGGAAAAAATAAAAAAAATTGAAACTTTGGCATCCCAAAAGAAAAAAAAAATTTGAAACTTTAGCATCCAAAAGAAAAAAAGAATAGAAACTTTGCCACAGAAAAGAAAAAATTTGAAATTGAAAAAATTTAAACTTTGGCATCCAAACAAAAAAAAATAGAAACTTTGGCACAGAAAAGAAAAAATTGAAACTCACCGTTGCAACTTCTATGCCAGCTACCATGCTCCACGGACCACCATGGCAACCACAACATTCCACATAACACCAACGAAGTAAAAATATTAAAAAAAAAATAAAAAATAAAAAATATTGTTTGGTTTGAAAATTACTTGAAACTTTTCACCTTTTGTCAAAAGAGGTGGTACAACAAGAAAAGAGTGTTTTTATTTTTGATGAGGGAGCCTTAGCGAACCTACTAACTTACAAAAGAAAGATGGAGAAAAAGGATCCACAAAGAAGAAGAAGAAGAAGAAAAAGAATAGAAAGGGAAGAAAAATATCAAACACTAACCTTGATGAAGCAAATGTTTCTGTTTTGCATGAAGAACAGTAAACAGGAAGTTAAAAAAGAAATTAACTTCATATGCAGAAGAAGAATGATCGACGAAGAAGACGGAAGATGAGGAAAACCTAACCTTGATGAAGCAAATGGTTCAAAAACAGATTGTCTTGGGAATCTGCTGACAGTTAACGTCAATTACTAATTACTTTAGGTGGCAAAACCCAAAAACATCAAAAAGACAAAAAATAGCCTCAATTTTAGACAAATGTCAATTAAATAGAATGTCAATTTCAGTAATTTACCTACACTAACATTGTCTTAGATATATAGTAGATAACCCAACTTAAATGAGTGACATATGTCCTCATTGTTGGTTTTTCTGTAAAATCCCCTTTGACCTTTCTTTTCAGATTTCTCTCTCCATTCTTTCTTCTATCAATTTCTCCCGCTCACGGCATTCAAAAAAATTTCATATTTTCGCTTTTCTTAAATTGTTGGTCCTTTTGCTGCCAAAGTCTCTTTAGACCATCTCCCCCTTTCTCCTTTCCTAACCCAAAAACATGCCTTTTTTTATCAAGCACATTTTTTTCTCAGAACCCCAACCATAAACGAGAACCTTATTCAAGTTTCTTCTACGACACTCCAACCACTCTAACATCTTCTACGTTTTCTTTTTACTTAGCGAATCTTCGGCGAAAACTCCACGCAAGGTCGTGAATCGTCAATTTGTTCAGTGGAAAACCACCAAACAGGCAGCAGAAGACTTGTTGACATGTGAAGCCAAGGTGGTATGCTTCTTGAAGATTTTATGAAGCCCTTTTGAAATACCTTGAGATCATTACCATTGGAACGAAATCTACATTCATTAAGGAAAGGAGATTTGATGGTATTCATGTTGATCAAAGCTGGAACGTGTGCTCTCCACATGGTTACATCATTAAGAAAGTGTATTTGATGTTTGTAATTCATATTTTAAACCTTGTAGCATTAATTAGATGTATTTGGTCTTTGTTGTGTTTTTTAATTTGTTGAATGGTTTTTCAATAGGTTAAAATGTCTCTTTTAATCTATTGAATGGTTTTTCAACAAGTTAAAAGGTTGGTTGCAGTAGTCTTGAACTGCAACTAATTCAATTAGTTGATTTATTTTTTAATCGATTGATTTCACTTAAGTCAAGTGAAATCAACAGATTGATTTGGAAATCAACCTGTTGAATTTCGTAACAGTTTGACTATAAGAGCTATGATTTTCGAAAGAGAGGCATTCTGATAATTTTTTAGGGCGAAATTATTCTAGAAACTTGTGCAAACTCTCTCTTTCGTGATCATTCAGACTGTAGCAGTTGAAGATTGATCTTGGATCAATTCTTAGAGCTTTTGACTTGTGTTTGAAGCTTAGAGAAAGTGGTTTGTGGTAGGCTGGGTTGTGCTACCACTGATGTTTGATCTTTCTCAAGCTTTGTGTGTGTGATTGGTGGTTTTCCAGATCTGCAAGAGGGTTCTTGCTGTGCTGGTGTGATTCTTATGTGATTCAAGAGTCTTGTTTGTGGTTTTTGCATATTTTGAAAGTGTAAGGATGGATACTTTGTAAATCTTTTGAAATAGTGCAAAGTCAAGCTCAAGTTGCCTTAACAAACTGGATGTAGCTCAGATTTGAGTGAACTAGTATAAAAATCTCGTGATCTTATCTCTTCTCTAACCTTTCTCTCTTGCATATTCATTTAAAGTTTAAAGAACTTGTGTTTCAATCATCTTTTTCGTGTGCTTGCATGTTTTCATGACATTTGCAGCATTGAGCATGTTTGCATAATCATTTAGAACCTGTCTTGATCATTCTTGTACATTGTTCCTGGTTTAAAACTCGAATATGCATTTCTGCATTTTCCCGGTATTTTAGCCGACTATTTTTCTGTTTCAATCGGTTGATTATACCAGAATAGAATCTATTTAGTAAAATCAATCAATTAACTCTATTTTTGACCGATTGAAAGTATATTGTCCAGTAGCTTTTGCATCCTAACTTGGTGATCCAATTGATTCAATTAAAGGTGGTTTTTAGCTTTCAAAGATAGGCTAAATTTTTAACTAGCCAATTCAACCTCCTCTTCTTAGCATTTTAACCATTTCAAAACTAACAAGATTGAGTTCTAGTGGGGAACTCTCACTGGTTCGGTAAGCCAACGAGGTTAAAAACCTAATCTAGGGTTAGGGTTGAGCTGAGACGAAAGGGGATAACATCACTCTCATTCATCAAAAGCTAGCTTCGTACATACAAGGGCTTGCCTATATATAAGGTAGGCAACCTTGAAAGTTTAAACCGAAGAGAAGAAGGAACTAACGGTAGGATTGCCGTGTATAATGAACCCTAAGAGAAAACGGGTGAGTGGAAGGAACCCTAGCAGAGAAGTTAAACCCTAACGGCTAGGTGTGTGTTCCTCGTGTGGCAAACACTAGCTAAAGGTGGAAGGAACGCGTGAAGCAGCAAACCCTAGTAGAGTCGTAAGAAGGAACGAGGATTGGCAACGCGTGGGAAGAAAAAGGTTTGGCTATGTGTGAGGAAGGAGGCAACCCTAGCTAGCGACTATGACTGAGAATGGTTGACAACGCTCCATGATATGATGAATATTGGTGTCCCGATTTGTGATGCCTAACTTTGAATTCAATGGGCTGTTGTTACAGGCCCAATATGTTGGCAAAAAGAATGCTGATGGTTGTTTGCTTTTATTTCAATTGTGACCCTCGTGTGAATGAACTAAAGATGTATGAAAGCAAAGAATGTTAATTCAAATCAAGCCCAATGACAACTCGTGCAAAGGAAGAAATTTGATGTCATGAAATGGCTGAAGGCGTGGGCTGCATAGAAAGAACCCAATTAGGATGTAGGAAACATAAAAAAAAATAATGGCCTAAAAGATTTTACGACCCAAAACAATTATTTATTTAAAAACATAGAAATTAAAGCGGGCCAGGCCATTGGCCAAGCTGAAAAGCCCCTTAGGGTGATGTTCATCACTTTTCAATTGTTACCCTTTTTTTCCTTTCTTCTCTAATTTCCCTTCTTTTAGTGTTTCTATGTTGAAAGTGTCGTCTGGGTACACCATATTAGTGCATGCAATGATCCACATATATGGTATTCTTGAAAATTCAGTTTTATGGATTAATATTGTGGGTTGAAAGAAAGGTAACATTTTTTTATTCTTTATAGTTGACTATTTATGCTTTAATATGTTGTTTCAATTTTTAGGCTTTTCATTCTTCTTAAACTTATGGTTTTTCGGAGCTTTTTTATTAATAGATGAGGAGTTTTTATGGTGCAGGATTGAATGCAGAAATTTTTTATTTGGTATTCAATGGTTTTTGACTCTGATTAAGCAAAAGTACTTTTTTTAATCTTTTATGTTTTACATTTATTTTGTGGTTTAATTTGTTGTTTCATAATATTTATACTACTAAAACTGGAATTGGAAGTAATTCAAGTTCTCATTTTAGCCAACATTTCAGGTTCCTTATCCTCCACTTATCCAACATTCCAGGTTCTATCACATTATGAGCTACAATTTTCATGTTTTTTTTTGAATCCGAAGTTGTTGGGGGTAAGTAGGTATGTAGAATAAATATAAGTAGCTAGACATATTGTGAGAGTGATTCATCCCATCTCCGTTTATTGTTGCTACGATCTTTCACTTTTTCATCATCTAAGATCTAATGTTTTCTGAGTACTTTAACATTGACCAAATTTTGATTTTTTTGATAATGAATTTTAAGCAAAGACCCTTTCTATTTGTTGTTTTACTTAACTTTATTACTTTCACGTGGACTTATAGAAATATTGAACTTCATTTCTTTATTATATTTGATTTGGATCATTATAAAATTATAGTTTTCATTCTTTGCTTTTCTAGAATTTGGATTTTTAATTTTCATTGTTGGCAGGCTTTCAACTTTGCTTTTCTCAAGTAGATACCAACCTCCTCTTCCGGTTGATCAAGTAAAACCTTTAAATGAATATGAAAAAGAAAGAGGTGAATTGATTAGATTTTTCTTTTACTATTTTCAAGATTGAATGTTGACTGATATTGATCTGATGTAGAAGCCTTACCAAGGATGCAAGGAAGAAGGCATGGTCATGGAAGGGGTCGGAGTAGAGGTATTGCTAAGTTGTTTGTTTCACTAATTAACTGTAAATATTCGAAATTAAAAAATTCAAGTTGAAAACACTTACACGAGTTTTCTTAAATTACCATTTTTTTTTGTTATGGTATTCTAGCTATTAATTTTAGTCAAGAAATAAATATGGTATGGTGAATAAAAAGAGGCACTTCTATTGTTGTTTCTATTCCCATTAGCTATTATGAGCAATAGAAGCAAGTGACGGTGGTGACAGAGAAAGTAGAAAGAATATGGGAAGATTCTTTGTGATTGGAGCTTAAGGGCAGGTCTTATACAGCTTGAGGGCTTGCCAAAGTTTATATATGATGAGGAAAAGGCTTTAGATGTGACATTTTGTCTTTGAAATCTAAAGATAAGTGTTTAATCTGCTTATTTTCACAATTTAATGGTTCATATATGAATAATTTTATGTATTGCTTTTATTTTCATGGTTTTCATAAGTTATCCTATGACTTTATTTTTGTCTTGAGAGCAACGGATAAAAAATGTGCAATTTGTGCTCTTAAAGTAATTTATGTGCATATTTCAGTTTTGTATCTATCATGTTAATGATGAGATGCTGCAAAAACTTTGTCAAGTGAGTTATTGAATGTGGTATCTTCTATAGTGGAAGCACATGGAAGTGATGGACCCTTGCAAGAATAAATGAATGCAGATGAGTGGGTTATGCTATTTATGGACATCTAATGAAATGAAATGGATCAGGCAAGGATGAAAACGTTCATCTATTGCTGCTGATGTTTGTATAATAGACTAAGAACTCTCATAAGCAAGGCTAGCTATGAAAATATTGCTAAGAAGGTTTGTTTCTTTTCTTTCATATGAAAAATTCAGTCAAAATGATTTTCATTTAAATTAAACTTATTATGATATAAATGATGAAGTTGTTCTTTTTTATTTATTTTGTCAGTGGATCCTGAACTAAGGCATTACGCCCCTGCCCCTTGTGTACCACTAATTCTCATCGAAACCAAGTTATACTAACACAAAAAGTGCCTATAACGTCACCTACTTAAAGTCTTCTAAAGGGAACATAGACGTAAAAAATGACCGGTGGCATTTTTGTAAATAAAATTTCAATTTTCACGTCTATCCATGCAAGCCCCGAAGTTCCTTAATGTTTGTTCTCCATGTGCCCGACGTCACGCCATCTTGACGTTTGTTGGTTACGCACCCAACGTCACGGAATGTCGGTTACCCAACTAATCCGACGTAACTCGACGTCAAGTATTTATAGACCCGATGTCCCCCCTTTTATAGGGCACAACAGCGACGCGAAACGTCATTGTCTCTCTTCTCCGCATTCTGTCGGCCATTGCGACCTCCACAGGTGAGTTTTTCGCCAGAAATCTTGTTGGGTTTTGATTTGTGCACTGATTTAAACATTTTGAACCAATTGGATTTCGTTTTGGTCTCCATTTCACATAAATGTAGGGTTTTCTTCCCCATTGTACCGTGAATTCTTTTCACCGTCCTCCTTCATCTGCATCCTTGTTTTTGCTACAAGAGGTTAATTTCTAATTTTTCTCTAGTTCATGAATGTGTTTATTTTGTATATTTTTTTCGGTGCTTTTTTTTTATTACGAAAATTATGATTTTTTATATGTTCGGAATAAAATTTTTATTTATTATAAGATGGGTTGCATGTTAAAATGATTTTAATTATTTTGTTGATTTTTTTGGCTTTTTTTTATTTGAAATTTTATGATAGTTGATAAATTTGGAATAAAATTTATATTTATTATTAGATTTGTTGCATGTTAAAATAATTGTAATTTTGTTTTTATTTTTTAATATTATTATTGCATTGTTATTTTATATGTGAAGATTTATTATAATTTTAGGTCACAATTTTGAGCGAACCTTAGTTCCCGTTCGAGATCTAGTACAAATAATTAAATTTTTAATCGTTTGTATTAGATCTTGAATTGTCCGATTGGACAGTTTGAAAAAATTATTTTTCATAATTGCCTATAACGTGCATATTGAGGTTTATGCATAAATTTGATAAAATTTCGATTGAGGCAATTTGTGTTGTTCTTTGGATGCATACTTGATTGTGATCATGATTGATCTCTTTCATTTCGTGTTCTTCAGAAACCATTGCGAAATGCTGTCAAAATTTTGTCAAATTTATGATTTTTGACTTCTTTGTATACGTATTAGGAAATTATGAAAAATAATTTTTTTGAGTGGGTAGGGCCTTACCTTGTGAGAATTAAAAATTTAAGATTGATGAAGTCTTTTACGAAAATAGTATGGATCGAAGCTGGATGAATGAGCGTCGCATTAGTGAAAAGTATGAAAAGGGGTTTTCGGACTTTTTGCAATATGCTCAAGAACACACAATATTTGTTAATGGGACATATTTTTGTCCTTATGTTCGTTGTCTTAATCAAATACGTCACGACTTGGGCACAATTTGTGATCATCTTTTCATCTTCGGTATAATGAGAAGTTATACACTTTGGACTTGGCATGGAGAAGTATTAGACAAGCCTATGACGTCGCGAGGAAGAAATTATGTAGACCAATGGATGGGTGATCATTTAGAAGACATGGTACGTGATGTTGGGGAAGAAAACTTTGAAAAAGCTCATTTATTTAATTCTCTTAAGTCTGATTCAGAGGAAGATTTGTACCCTAGATGCGCTAACTTTACACGATTGTTGACAACTTTGAAATTATTCAGTTTAAAAGTAAGGAATGGATGGACCGACAAAAGTTTCACAAAATTGTTGGAGTTGCTAAAGGGGATGCTTCGAGAAAATAATACGTTACCTATCCGTAATTACGAGGCAAAGAAAATTTTATGTCCAATGGGTTTAGAATATCAAAAGATACATGCATGCCCCAATGATTGTGTTCTATACAAAGACGAGTTTGCTTCACTGAAGGTGTGTCCAACACGTGGTTTATTGTAGTTTATATAGAAAATTGATGAAAGTGGTGATCAAGACAAAGATGGTCCACTTGCTAAAGTGATGTGGTATCTGCCTATAATACCTAGATTCAAATGACCCTGACACGCACGCAATCACCATACTATGGACTCCTCGCCCAATAGTAACTGACGGGAACATATCAGTTCCTTGCCCATCGTGCGCCCGACACATGTAATCACCATACTAAGGACTCCTTGCCCATTAGTAGCCGACGGGAACTCAACCAGTTCCATGCCCATCATGTGTCCAACCATCAAGCACATCCCAAACCCCTATTGGACTTAGTCCTTCAAGCCCAAACACCATACCACATGCATATACTTCCTATACTTAGGAAAAAGTGGCCAAATCACACACACAAGCACACACAAACATGAACATTCGCATAAACTCGCTTAAGCCAGGGACTCTCGCCCAAGCTAAGCCCTCAGTCTCACTTAGGCTAGCTCACCTCGCCTGAGCGACCTTAAAACAATAGCATCATCACGTCATCTCGCTTAGGCGAGATCCCCTCGCCTAGGCGAGATCATCTCTCACCCAAACACCTAATTCTATCTCGTCTGGGCTACAATGCAGCAAAACATCACACTTGACCACGACATCTCGCTTAGGCAAGGTCGTCTCACCGGAGCGAGACCTTGGTGCGCTCAAACCCACAAAACTCCTCGCCTGGACGAGATTTCATGCTCAGAACACAAAGGTCACCTCGCGACCTCGCTTAGGCAAGTGTCTCTCGCTTGAGCGAGAGACCAAGTCGCTTAAGTACCAAAACAGTCGCTTGGGCGAGATGCTCGACCCCTAAACCAGTAATGAAACCCTACAACTCTCGCTTAGGCGAGAGTGACCCGCTTGGGCGAGAATTGCAGTATCCCTCTTCTGGTCTTGCGCGAGAACAAACCACAACCATACCAAAATCCAATTTAGGCAATTTTCAAGCATTCTACCCCATCCAGCCATCACAGTAACATGGTTCAGACAGGTTTGCATCAATCAAACTAAAGGTTTGGCCAAAAACCACAACAACAATACCTACAAACCCTTATCCTATTCATATAAACCACCCAAAAGAGGCTTTATACACAACAACCCATCTAGAAAATCTCAATCACATTTACCACAATCATACCATAAAGAATCCAATTGAGCATAACGACGCAGAAACACATGAAAAATTAGTAGAATTAACTCAGCACCCCTAACCTGTGATTTTGGAATGAAATTGGGAAGAAGATGATTCCTTATTCAAATACTTTGCTTCAGCCCTTTGCACACCCAAACTCTCCTCTCCTTCTCTCAATTCGTGCTCCTCTCCAAAAGCCAAATTAACAACTCCAGAAACCCTCCTTCTCTCCTAAAATTTGGCTTTTATAGGTGCCTTAATAATGGGTTTAAAACTAAAACAAAAAATGGGCTTAATTATGTTTTTAATTTCCTATTCATTGTTAACTATGGTTTTTCAGCCCTTTGACTGCTCCTCCCTCTGATTTTTACCTTTGCCCTTTCAACTCCACTCCAAGCTAGAATTAGCAAAAACAAAGCCTACTTTATGTCCAACAAGGTTTGAACCCGTGACCCTCCACTCATGAGGCCAAAGCACTACCACTATGCCAATTCACATTTAGTGTTACACTCCAATCAATGTAAGTTTACAATACCAATTTCATACTCATACATATTATCAAAAATCAATAATAAAACAATCAACACATAATTGGCATACATAGGACTCGAACCCAAGTCCTCTCACACAATAAAGTACTCTCAACCATTTAAGCTAGTACTTTTTCATATCACATCAAACAATAATTAATGCCATAAAGGCGCTTTCTACCCGCATTTATTAATTAATTAATTATTTAATTAACTAATTTTCACGGGTCTTACATTCGTCACCCCAAAATACATCACGACATACTCATAGTGACCGTAACGAGACCTGAATGCTATCTTCTGCACATCCTCTGGTTTGACTAAGATCTGATGATAGTGAGACCTCAAGTTAATTTTAGAGAACATTGCAGCTCCCCTCAGCTGATCCAGCAAGTCATCAATCCTCGACAGCGGGTACTTATTCTTGATTGTTAACTTATTCACCTGTCGGTAGTCAACACACAACCTAGAACTGCCATCCTTCTTTTTCACAAGTAATATCGGTGCTCCCCATGGTGATGCACTCTGATGAAGGATTATCTTGTTCCTTTTTAAGATTATTGAATATGGTGTGAGTTGATTAAGAAAGCTAAGTGAAATCCCCACTGGACATTAAGATAGCATGCTATCTAGATGTGAAGGTTCCTTTCACAAAGCTCAAGAGAAGAACATGATGGAATGATTCAAAAACAAAAAGGAAATAGAAAGCACATAAACCATAGAAACCCAAAAACAATTAAAGGAAGAAGAGAACATAAAATGGAAAGGAAAGGAATGGTAAAAATGTGAGAAGCACGCCACTACAAGGCTAGGCTAGAAGCCATGGCAACCTTGAAGATGACTGGATGTGTGCCGCCACTTGCTATGCAAGATAAGGCTTAAAAGTATTCATTCCCAAGGGGGGAAACTCTCACAAATGGTTGAGACACAAGAGTGTTTTTACTTCAAAATGTTCAACCGTTTTACATGTCTAGGAGCACCCCTTATATAGAAGAGTTTAAGGGCCTCTAAGCAAATAAAAGATACCTAAGGATGTCTCTACAAAAACCTAACCCTAGCTTCTAGAAACTAGGTCAAAT
>Ga0214544_1011708_pt1 | contig 11939 bp, 16 predicted proteins | sample CNSS3metaG_FD_160074 | JGI IMG/M metagenome (GOLD analysis project Ga0214544, IMG submission 160074) | Root nodule microbial communities from cowpea collected in UCLA plant growth center, Los Angeles, California, USA - CNSS3 | ecosystem: Host-associated > Plants > Roots > Nodule | place: USA...
GACTAAGCCCAATAGGAGATTTGGCCATGAGCTACCAAAGGTCAAAGGTAGACTAAGTGGAAGTCAACATTCCTTCCTACACCTCATGGATCATGCATCCCATGGAGCCAAGTCCACACTCCACCCACGTGCCCCCTTCATCCAAGGGCTAAGAGAGTGTCTTCTTTTCCAAGTCTTCATCCAAAGGCTAGGAAGATGCCTCCTTCTCCAAGCCACCATCAAAGGGTGATGCTTAAAGCTTCTCCTCCAAGCTTAATCTAAGGGCCAAGAATTAGTCTAGCTTTTAGGCTCACATATAAAATCCAAAAGTAGACCATTTGTACATGGGAACTCTTGAAATTTCTAATAGAATGTTTGTGTTAAGATCACTCCACTCTTCTATTATTTTGAGAGCATACATGGATAACCTTCTCCTTCATCTCCTCTAGCCACCTTCCATACCATAGTTTCACTTCTACTCTTCATCTTCACCAAAAACCTCCATTGCCTAAAGCTCTTCTTGCTCTTATCTTCATTTCCGCTGCATTTCATTTTCTTTTTGGTGTCTTCCATGGATCTCCTTCCTCTCCTACACCAAGGACGTCCATCAATTTCACTTAGCTTTCTTAATCAACTTACACCATATTCAATAATCTTAAAAAGGAACAAGATAATCCTTCATTAGGTACTGAATGTAGAGAGTTGTCCAATTGTCGGCTTGGTGTTGGGTTAGGTTATGGCAAGTGTTTGTTGTGGAAGGTGTGGATAGTGTTTATTGTAAGAGTGATTAGTGTCAGCTTTTTAGCTTAGTGCTGGCAAATTTAGACAATATGTCGGCTTTGACATTTTCAGATCTAGGGATGTGTTGGATGCATACTCGTTCAAAAGCAGATTGGATGACGTTTCAGACCAAGTGATAGTATTGTCGGAGGGTAGGGTCTTTGATCTAGAATTCATCATTTAAAAGGCCTACTATGAGTTTGGAATTGGTTTTGCATGTAAGCGTTTTGACGCCGACTTCACGGGCAAGGGATAGGCCGACGAGGATGGCTTCATATTCAGCGTGGTTGTTGGATGTCCTAAAGGCGAAGTTGAGGGATTTTTCGATGAGGATGTCGTTGGGACCTTCTAAGACGATGTCGGCACCTGCCCCTTTTGGGTTTAAAGAACCATCAACGTAAAGTGTCCACTGGTCCTCTTCAAGGGTTCGTTGCAGGTCATTGACGAAGTCTAGGAGGCATTGAGCTTTGATGGGGCCCTGTGGTTGATAACGGATGTTAAACTCGGATAATTCTACGGCCCAGGACAACATGGGGCCAGTAAGGTCTGGCTTTTGAAGTATCTTCTTGATGGGATAATCGGTTTTGACGATGATGTTTTGGTTTTGGAAATAGGGACGTAGACGTTGCGCTGCATGTACTAGGGATAGCGCTAATTTTTCCAACATCTGGTATCTGGTTTCGGGATCCTGTCAGGTTAGGCTGACGAAGTATATAGGGTGTTGAGTGTCGTCGACCTCCTGAACTAGCGCGACGCTTACGGTGTGATTTGTGATAGTGATGTAGATGAGGAAGGGTTAATGAGTGTCCAGCTTATGGAGAATGGGTGGTAAAATTACGGTGTTTTTGAATTTTTGAAAAATGTGTACACATTCGTCGTTCCACGAGAACTTGGCCGATTTCTTGAGTAGTTGAATGATGGGTTAGGTTTGCTCGGCAAATTTGGGAAGGAAGCGGGAAATGACGGTTAGATGGCCAATGAGGCATTGTACTTCTTTGACACTGCTGGGGCTTCGGATCTCAATGATTGCATTGCATTTCTCGGGGTTTGCCTATATGCCGCGTTGTGTCAGCATGAAACCGAGGAATTTACGACGATCGACGCCGAAGACGCACTTTTCGGGGTTCAGGCGGAGGTTGTATTTTCGTAATGCAGAGAAGATGGCGGACTAGTCTTGAACATGTTGTTGATGACTTGGGGATTTGACAACCATATCGTCAACGTATACCTCGACACATTTGCCCATTATGTGGTTGAAGACCTTATCCATTTGCCATTGATACGTTGCTCCTGCATTTTTAGGTCAAATGGCATAACTTTGTAAAGTAGTTGGCGTCGTTTGTAATGAAGGCGGTTTTGTTCATGTCAGATGTGGCCATGGGAATCTGGTTGTAACCAGAGTATGCATCAAGGAAACTGAGAACTTTGTTACCGGCTGCACCGTCAACTAGCCGGTCAATATTGGGTAAAGGGTAGGCGTCCCTAAGACAGGCTTTATTGAGATCCGTGTAATCGATGCATATTCACCATTTTCCGTTTGCTCTTTTGACCAAAACTACGTTGGAAAGCCAGGTGGTGTAGTGGGTTTCTTCGGTGAATCCTGCGTTGATTAACTTGTCGGCTTTGGTCTTGGCCGCTAGTCGACGTTCTTCACCAAGCTTTCTTTTCTTCTGGGAGACATATCTGGCGTCCTTGTCAATGGAGAGTTTGTGGGATGCGACTTGAGGGTCAACGCCGGGTAAGTCAGCGGCAGACCAGGCAAAGAGGTCAGTGTTGCTGATGAGGGTAGGTATCAGGATCTCGCGTTGTTCGTGTTGTAAACTAGTGCCTAGTTTGATGATGCGTCCATTAGGGAGTTGTAATGGCACAATTTAATCAACCGGCTCGAGTCGGGCATCCCGGCCTACTCTAGGGTCCAAATCATCTCCAGATAAGGCTATGTCAGAGTTGGGTGGACGTTCAATATTGTTGGTTTGAAGGATGGGAAGTTGTGGGCGTAGGCTGGCCATGAAGCATTTTTGCGCGAGCCGTAGGTCGTCGTGGATGGCAAGGATGTCTCCGGATGGGGATGGAAATTTCATGGCCAGATGGGGTGTGGATACGAATGCGTCGAGAGTGTTGAAGGATGGTCGGCCGAGAAGGACGTTGTATGATGTAGGCGCATCTACGACAAGGAAGCGGATAGGGATTGTCTTGGTTTGAGCGCCATCATGAAAGACAGTATGAATGTCGATGTAGTCGCGGGTGGAGACCTTTGTTAGTTTTGAAATGGTGAGTTTAGCCAAGAAGGGGGGTTGAATTGGCTTTTTAAAACTTTTTTGAAAGCTTAAACTCTTTATCAATTGAATCTAATGGACTGGAAAGTTTAGATGTAAATGCAGCAGACCAGTACACTTTCAGTCGATTAAAATATAAAACAACAAACTAACTTGTTCTTGATGCTATGAAACAGTCGATTAAAAAGACAAATCAATCGGCTAAAATACTGGAGAATTATGCAAAATTCGCGAATTCAACTCAAACAACAATCTTTTACATACAAGAAATGTTCCAATCAATATTGATAACAAGTACAAAGCCTCAGATTACACAAGATTGCTTGGTTTTCTTGAGTTTTTAAAGAGTTTTAAAGAGAGGGAGATGAGGGAAAGAAGAATGCACAACTGTTTTTATACTGGTTCACTCAATCATAGAGCTACATCCAGTTTTTCAGGACAACCTAAGCCTGGTTTCCACTATATTCAAAAGTTTTACAAATCAAACACCAATATTACACTTTTGAACACAAAGCACACAAGACTTTTGACTCACAAAAATCTAGAACCTCAACCTACTAGAATCACACTTACAGACCTGAAATCACATTAGGCAAACCATCCAGAGGCACAAGAACATCCAAACCTGATGGTGGCTGTCCCTAGCACACCATACATGTGTTCTTCAAGCTACTCACAAGCCAAAATGCCTCCAAGATCAACAAGATAAACCAAGATCTTCAAACACGAGTTGCAGTTGTGTATTGCAGAGAGAGAACGCTTCCCAAAGATGAATGAAACCATTTCATTCAGAAAAACTCAGATTTGAACCTCTACTCGCGAAAACACAGCTTATATAGTTTGGTTTAAGTGAAAACAGTCGATAGAATTTTTCGTACAGTCAGCTGATTTAACCTGACTTAAGTGAAATCAATCGATTGAAAAATAATTCAACTGACTGAATGCATTCATACCAGAAACTATATACAACAAGCCTTTTAACCTATTAAAACTCATTTTAACAGATTAAAAGAGACACACTAAGGCACACAAGACATCTAACCTATGTCATATAGCCTATCAACAATGTATAATACTAACACATTACATTTAACATGTTATATACAAATTTAACAAACTAAAACTTAATCTTCAAGAGGATCTTCATCAATCTTCATCAAACACTTAAGATCTTCATGCACATGGCTTTATGAATTCTTTGCTTCAAGCTTGCTTGTGCCAACAATCTCCCCCTGAATTGATGAAGCCAACATCCTCGAGTTGAATTGATGAGCTAAGATCCATAGAGAAACCTGAAAAAGCTTTTGCATACAAGATACAAATATTCCAAATATACAACCAAGCAAAAGCACACAAGCATACATACATATCACATATGCATATGCTCCCCCTATCACTAATAATATGGTTTAGCTTCAGATTTTAGATTAAGTTTGCAGTATTATATGATTCTAGTAGATTTATTTTAGGTTTTCCAAATCTAACACACTTTTACTCAATTTTCACTCATTTTTCTCCCCCTTTGGATTCATCAAATGAAAGAAATGCATAGATCAATTTGGAAAGATGAAAATTTTCATGAAAGCAAGGGTGTACCAGGGCACCTAGTACGAATACAAACACACCAAAACAGAAACAAAAATGACAAATACATCATGAAGCTAAAAACTGATATAATCAGTCGACTGAAATGAGAAAATAGCCAACTAAAATACTGGAACAGACAACAGACACACAAAATGCAGCACAAAAATGCAATGCATGACCTATGAGCCATCCCTTTCACTCATTCCTAGGGTTGTCTCTGTTGTAAACATTGGAGAGGAGGTCATTAACGTTATGGAGTTGGTCATCCAAGTCTTGGAACCTTGTTGTGCAATATGCATGATGTGCATTTTGAGCCATATTGAGGTCTTGAAGTTGATTGAGAATCATTCTCTCAATGGGAGTATGTAGGTCCAATATTCTCAAGAGGGTTGTATAAATCAATTGCCATTGGCTGAGGTTCATCTTCCTCTCGGTTTCCTCCACTAGTTCCCGCTTCATGATCATTTGCTCCAACTTCAATGTTTGCACCTTGATCTCCTTCAACTAGCCAAGTGTTGCCTACCTTGGTGAATCCCATCTTGTGGATATTCAATGTTGAAACACAATTGAGAAGGCCAGTAAACTCCTCAAGCTCTCCTTCCACATCCACACCAAAATGCTCAATGAACTTGGAGATGAACACCACATATGGAAGCTTGAAATCCATGATCCTCTTTGCCTTCATCATGTGATCACAAATTGTGTTGGTCCAGTCCACCATCACCCCATTTTGAATGCAATACATCACCACTAGATCACCTTCATTCAAGGTAGCATGGTTGCTCCCCCTAGGCATGATGATTTTGGTCACCACCATGGGTAGCAACCTTTCCTCCACACGAAGTCTTCCCACATGGAAATTTCTAGCTTGCTCACCTTGGTTTCTTACACATTGATTGAAGTATTGCACCTTGTTGAACTCATCCACTGCACTAGTTTCACCTTTGCGGACTTGCACACCTCTTTGCCTTAGGCCAGCCATATCCTTCCATGTTTGCCTAGTGATATCCTTCTCCACACCTTTGACGCTTGATTTGAGAACACCATTGCTGAACTTGAGGTTGGCATAGAACACCTTCACCAAATCTGGATACAACTTACCCGAAAGCTCAAGGAAAGTCTTCAATTTTTTAGCTTTGAGATGTTGCTCAAAGTTGCCAAAGTTTTCTGCCCTTAGCCATGACATACGAATCACCTTAGGAAGAATGATTTGCTTCCTATTGATCTCAATCAAGAATGTTTGAATTATGTCTTCATGGCCTTCAAACCATATCTCAAGCCTTCCTTGATTCATGGCACTTGGAGAGGATGAAGTAGGTGGAGTGGAGCTTTCATCATCTGAGGGGGTAGCTCATGATCTTCTAGGCATGGTGAAAAGTAGGTTTGGCTCTTACTAGCATATGAGAATGCCAATGCATGATGCTTATGCAAGTATTTGTAGAATCAACAGGTTGATTTTCAAAATCAGTCTTTAAATCGTGCAGATTTTTTAGTTTCAATGCAGTACAGGAGACCACAACAATTAAATGTGAGGGGAATCTGAATCAGAGATGCAGTGATGTATTTCCCATGCGTTTTATAATAAATCCACTCAAACAATTCACATCTAATGCATGCACATTGGAAATCATGTAATTAAAGCACTTTATTGTCAATGCAATCTGAAAAGTTGATTTTAGCTGATGTAATAGCTGTTATAGCTGCTGCTACAGTCCAAAAACAGTCATGTGATGCATACTCTGACTGGGTCAATCAATTAAAATCAATTCAAGAAATTCCACATCAGCATAAGTGATTTTAACACATAAAAATACAGAGTTAGTCGACTAAACCTATACTAGAAAACTGATTTCTGGTGTAGTGGCAGTTTTAAATGAAATCTATGTGTTAAATTTGCAGTTTTAGCTAACTAAAAATTTCAGATTTCACGAAATTCACACCAGACCAATTTGAATCAAATATATGTGTTATTTTATGAGATTTAGCAAATTGAAACAGTTCCAGAACACAGATTATGCAGATTTTGACATTTTAAATGCAATCTATGTGTTGAAATTCTAAATTTAGTTGGCTAAAATACTGGCAATTTTCAAATTATGTAGATTTCACCACTTTAAATGTAGCAAACACATGATCTAATAAGATTAACAAGCCAACCAGATAACAACATACATTCTTCATGTCAAGAATACCTAATTCAGTTCTAAGCTTATTAAATCTATCGTGTGGAAATGGTTTAGTGAATAAATCCACCAATTCTTTTTCAGTTTTCACAAACATGATTCTATATCACCTTTTTCAATATGATCTCTTATGAAATGATTCTGATTTCAATGTGTTTAGTTTTAGAATGTTGGATTGGATTCTTAGTTAGGTTGATTGCACTTGTATTATCGCAATAAAGAGGTACCTTCTCTAGCTTTCCACCATAATCCATAAGTTGATGCTTCAACCATATGCTTTGAGCACATGCATGTCCAGCTGCTATATACTCAACCTCAACTGTAGAGAGTGCTACACATGCTTGCTTCTTGCTATTCCATAGATTAGGCTTGATCCAAGTAGATGGCATGTGCCACTTGTGCTTTTCATATCCAATTTGCACCTTGCATAGTCAGAATCTAAAAAACCACTAAGAACAATGTTAGATTCATTAGGATACCATAATCCAACATTAGTTGTCCCTTTCAGATACTTGAGAATTCGTTTTGCAGCTTTGAAGTGTGATTCCTTTGGATTGGATTGAAACCTAGCACACAAGCAAACACCAAATTGTATATCCAGCCTACTAGCAGTTAGATATAATAAGGAACCAATTAACCCTCTATATTTGGTTGAATCAACTTGGTTTCCAGCCTCATCTGCATCTATAAGGCAGTTTGTAGCAATTGGAGTGGTAGCCTCTTTGCAATCCTCCATTTTGAACTTTTTTAGTAGATCAAAATAGTATTTTGACTTGCTTAAAAATGTCCCATGCTTCAGTTGCTTCAGCTGCAGCCCTAGGAAGTAGGTTAGGTCACCCATCATAGACATCTCAAATTCTCCCTGCATAGCTGCATCAAACTCTTCACACATGGAGTTATTATTTGATCCAAAGATTATATCATCTACATATACCTGAAAAAGTATTGCATCACTTGCATGCTTTCTAATGAAAAGTGTTTTATCAACAGCAGCTCTAACATATCCTTTAGATAAAAGAAAGTTGCTTAACCTCTCATACCACTATCGTGGTGCTTGCTTCAAACCATATAAAGCCTTTTTCAATTTGAAAACATGATTAGGATAAAGGTGATCTTCAAAACCAGGAGGTTATGATACATACACTTCTTCATTTAAGAAACCATTCAAGAATGCACTTTTCACATCCATTTGAGAAAGTTTGAAATTACACATGCATGCATATGCTAACAATAACGACACAGCTTCTAGCCTAGCCACAGGTGCATATGTTTCATCAAAATCAATGCCTTCCTCTTGATTATAACCTTTAGCAACTAGCCTAGCCTTATTCCTAACTATATTACCATTTTCATCCATTTTATTCCTAAACACCCATTTTGTACCAATCACATTCATTGCATCAGTTTTAGGAACAAGAAACCATACATCATTTCTAGTGAATTGATTAAGTTCATCTTGCATAGCAACAACCCAATTACTATCACATAATGCATCATTCACATTCTTAGGTTCAATTTGAGAAACAAATGCAACATGTTGAAATATTGCAAGCTTGCGTCTAGTGGATACTCCTTATTCTATGTAACCAATTATGTTGCCCTTTGATAATCCCCTGGGTTCAATCCATTCCTTCGGTAAGTTGTTGTCTACAGCTTTTTCAGTTGACTAAATTTCCTTTTCAACTAACTAATTTCCTGCAACAGATTTCAATTCTGCAGCAGATTTCAATTCTATAGCAGTTTTCTTTTCCAGTGTTGTTTCTTCTTCATCTGCAATCTTAGGCACATGATCATGCAAATTTGGGTTAGTTTCATCAAATACAACATGCATAGATTCTTCCATAGTCATCAATCTCTTATTATAGACTCTATATGCATGACTTTGTGTAGCATAGCCTAGAAAAACACCTTCATCCGCTTTTGCATCAAATTTTCCAAGACTTTCTTTGCCATTATTTAAAATGAAACACTTACATCCAAATAGTTTTAGGTGACTTAAAACAGGCCTCCTCCCTTTGAAAAGTTCATAGGGTGTTGTTTTCTTCAAAATTGGCCTCATCAACACTTTATTTAAAACATAGCAAGCAGTGTTGACTGCATCAGCCCAAAAGTACTTAGGTAGTGAATTCTCATTTAACATAGTTCTAACTAGTTCCTCAAGTGACCTGTTTTTCCTTTCAAGAACACAATTTTGTTGTGGGGTTCTTGGTGCAGAAAAATTATGTTTACTGCCATGTTTTTCACAAAAGTGTTCAAACCTTTCATTTTGAAATTCCCCACCATGGTCACTTCGAATGGACACTATCTTGGAACTCTTTTCATTTTCAAGCATCTTGGCAAGTCTTTTAAAAGCATGAAAAGTGTCATTTTTTTCAGCTAAGAACAAAGTCCATGTGTACCTAGAGAATCATCTACTATGACTAATGCATAAAGATTGCCACCAAGGCTCATGGTTCGAGATGGACCAAATAGATCCATGTGAAGCATCTCTAAAGGTCTTTCAATTGAAACAACATTTTTGGGTTTTAAAGAGACCTTGGTCTATTTTCCTTTTTGACATGCTTCACACACTCTATCCTTCTCAAACTTGAGTTTTGGTAGTCCTCCAGCCAACTGTTTTCTTTTTAGCCTATTAAAATGTTGCATGTGTATGTGACAAATTCTCCTATGCCATAACCAAGTGTCATCCTCTTTTGTAAGCAAACAATGGATGCTAAATGATGCATGATGCAGATCAAGTAGATATATATTGTTGACTCTTTTTCCTATCAAAACAATTCTACCATGTGCATCATATATCAAGCAATTATTTGGTTCAAACATCACTTTAAAGCCTTTGTCACATAATTGACTTATACTTATCAAATTATGTTTGAGCCCTTCTACCAGCAGCACATTCTTGATATTGAAAGAGGATTCATTGCCTATGATTCCATTTCCAAGGATTCATCCTTTGTTGTTGTCTCCATAGGTTACAAATCCTTCTTCTTTCAATTCCAACTTTGCAAATTTGGTCTTATCTCTCCTGTCATATGCCTTGAGCAGCCACTATCTAGGTACCATAAATCCTTCTTTTCCTGTTTTATGATCTGCAAAACAACATAGTATTACATGGTACCCTTTGATAGTTTGGGTCCAACATGGTTATGCCTTTCTAGATTTTTTTGGGATCCATTTCATAATTCCCTTAGGTACATCATACTTTCTAACATGATAACTCTTAAGAATGACCTTTCTTCATACAATAGTTGTAGGAAATGAATGGCATAGCATTTAGCTCACTTTTTGAAAAGAAACTAGAGAACTTCTTGGCTTTCTTTTCATGGATAGGTGTATAACCAAGTCCAGCCTTTCCAAAAACACAATTTTGAGAGCCAAGAACAACTTCCAACTTTTCTTTTCCTCTTATGAAATTTGCACATGTTTTCAAAAGATATTTCACTTGATTTTTCAAAATAGTATAGTTTTCACAAGGTTTTATAGCCAGCTATTTTTCAGAATAATCGACTGAATTATTGTAAATCATTTCCAAATGTTCGAAATCAGTTTTTAAGTCGACTGTTTCTGATTCTAGTTGGCTAACTCTGTTTTCTAGCCAGCTATTTAATCCTTTTAGTCGATTGTTCATGACAGCAACTTCGTTTGCCTCACTATGCAACTCTTCAAAGTCATGCAACAATTGGTAATAGTCATTCTTATCTTTGGATGACAAGGAACTTACTTGGCTTGATGAGGATGATTCATATCCGTCCATGAGGCATAGGTTTGCTTCCTCACTTCCTTCTTGAGATGAAGTGCTTGTTGAATCGTCATTGTCCTCCCAAGCTTTGTAGGAACGTCTTTCCTTGCCCTTTTTCTCCTTTTTCCTATCATCAACCTTCTCCTTCTCTTTATTTACATTAAGACATTCAATCTTGATATGTCCTTGCTTTCCACAATTATAACATGAGAATTTAGAAGAATTACTTGAATCATTTTGTTTAGAATTGTACCTCCTTTGATTAACTTTGTTGCCTTTCCTCTTGAGATACTTCCCAAACTTCTTGACTCGTAGATTCAAGTTCTTATGGTCACTAGATTCAGCAACCTCTTCCTCAGTTTCATCACTCTTCTTAGATCTAGCCTTCAAGGCTATGGATTTTACCTTTTCTCACTTGTTTCAAGTTCACTTAGCCTTTGCATTTCAATCTCATGCTCTCTAAGCTTACCAAACAGTGCAACTGTTGGGATGATGGATAAATCCTTAGATTCAGATATGGCAGTCACCTTTGGTTGCCAATTTCTATCAAGACACTTAAGCATTTTGATGTTTAACTCCTCTTTGTCAAATTCTTTGCCTAGACCCATGAGATGGTTGACTATGTGAGTGAACCTCTTTTGCACTTAGTTATGGACTCTCCTTTTTGCATCTTGAAAAGCTCAAACTCTTGAATCAATGTATGCTTCCTTGCTCTCTTCACTTCACTTGTTCCTTCATGTGTAACCTCTAGGACATCCCACATTTTCTTTGCATTCTTGCATTGGAAGACCCAAAAAATTTATCCATACTCAAAGATAAAGTGATGATGTTTTTGGCATTGCAATCATATTGAGCTCTTCTCCTTTCGTCATCATTCCATTCACTCCAAGGCTTGTCCACCTGCTTATTTTCAACAATGCATTTAGGAGTATATGGTCCATTAACTATTGCATCCCAAATTCATTTCTCTATAGATTTAATGAAAATTTGCATCCTTATTTTCCAAAACTAATAGTTTAGGCCACAAAACATATGTGGTCTATGAATAGAGGCGACTTCAGCAAAAGGGAGTTTACTTTCAGCCATTTTGATGAAGGATTATCTTGTTCCTTTTTAAGATGATTGAATATGGTGTGAGTTGATTAAGAAAGCTAAGTGAAATCCCCACTGGACATTAAGATAGCAACATATCTAGATGTGAAGGTTCCTTTCACAAAGCTCAAGAGAAGAAGATGATGGATTGATTCAAAACAAAAAGGAAATGGAAGGCACATAAACCATAGAAAACTAAGAACAATTAAAGGAAGAAGAAAACATAAAATGGAAAGGAAAGAAATGGTAAAAATGTGAGAAGCACGCCACTACAAGGCTAGGCTAGAAGCCATGGCAACCTTG
>Ga0214544_1011714_pt1 | contig 11929 bp, 10 predicted proteins | sample CNSS3metaG_FD_160074 | JGI IMG/M metagenome (GOLD analysis project Ga0214544, IMG submission 160074) | Root nodule microbial communities from cowpea collected in UCLA plant growth center, Los Angeles, California, USA - CNSS3 | ecosystem: Host-associated > Plants > Roots > Nodule | place: USA...
AAAGGATCGTCGGTGTTCGTACAGATCGCAGAGACGGCGAAATACATGCCGACGTCGTCGTCCTGGCCGAAGGGGTCAATGGCCTGCTCGGCACACGTGCAGGCCTACGCGCGCGCCCGACAGCCGACAACGTTGCGCTCGCGGTTAAGGAAATGCATTTCCTGCCTCGCGAGACTATCGAGGCGCGCTTCAATCTCAGGGGCGATGAAGGCGTCGTGATCGAAGCGGCCGGCACCATTTCTCGTGGCATGACCGGGATGGGTTTCATTTACGCCAATAAAGAGTGCATTTCGCTTGGCATCGGTTGTCTTGTCGCCGACTTCCAGCGCACGGGCCAAACGCCGTACGGACTGCTCGATCAATTCAAGAGGCATCCCTCTGTGGCGCCCCTGTTAGCAGGGTCCGAAGTCAAGGAATATTCGGCGCATCTCATTCCCGAAGGCGGTTACAAGTCGATCCCGCAGCTTTTTGGGGAAGGCTGGGTCGTAGTGGGCGATGCGGCCCAACTCAACAATGCCATTCATCGTGAGGGCTCCAATCTCGCGATGACCTCCGGCCGTATCGCCGCGGAAGCGATAGGTCTGGTTAAATCACGCGGCGAACCGATGAGTGCAACAAATCTGTCAATTTACAAGAAGATGCTGGACGATTCGTTCGTCATCAAAGATCTGAAGAAGTACAAGGATTTGCCGCCCCTAATGCATACTCACTCCCAGAACTTCTTTCTCACCTATCCGCAGCTCATCTCCAAGGCGATGCAGAACTTTGTGCGCGTCGATGGTACGCCCAAGGCTGCAAAGCATGAGTTCCGAACCCGCGGTGCGCGTCGAAGACAAGCTGTATTACAACCGCTATCTTGTCGACGTCGGAAACCCTCACGTCAAGGTCCGTGCGCACACAACGCCATCGCCGCAGCTACTTTCACTTTTGAAAGTCTGCCCCGCGCGGTGCTATGAGCTCAACGACGGCGGCCAGGTCGAGGTAGCGGTTGACGGCTGCATCGAGTGCGGTACCTGTCGCGTTATCGCTGAGCCGACCGGCGACATCCAATGGAGCCATCCGCGCGGCGGGTATGGTGTGCTGTTCAAGTTTGGGTGATGGTGAACGAAAGGCCGTCGGGCGACCGAGGCGAGGCGTGGGAACTCATCCTATCCGTGGCGCATTGCGTGTCATCTGCGGGACGGCGGGAATTCGACCACGACGCTCTTAATGAGGACGCCGCGCAACATGACTTGCCGACGTGACCCGCCGTGCAGCTCGTGCGGGAGCCGCAAAGGCCTCGTTGTGGTGCCACTGCGTGGCGCCCCAACTGCGTCTATCGAATGGCAGAGTAGAGATCAGCCTCTCGCCTGAGCGGGGGCGGACCCAGCGGCCTCGATAGCGACCGCCACTGACTGCGTGATCGCAGCAAAACGCACGGCGGTGTGTATCGCTCTGGAATCAACGCCCGCGGCCCTCAGTGTCTTCTCATGGGCATCAATGCAGACACCGCAACCATTTATGACGGAGACAGCAAGCGACCACAGCTCGAAATCTGTCTTGTCCACCCCGTGATTGCCGATCACGTCCATACGTAGCCGTGGCGGCATCGTCTTGTATTCCGGGTCGGAAACGTCTCATCGGACACCACTGAGATCAAGTTAAGCCGGACATCCTTCGCGAAATCGGGAATCCTTATTTGTTCGATCCACGACATGCTGCCTCAAGCAACTTTCAAGGTTTCGCCGCCGATTTCGCGGTTGCAGGGACAGAGCTCGCCGGTTTGCAGCGCGTCCAGAACGCGGAGCGTGTCCTTAGGACTGCGCCCCACACTGAGATTGGTCGCGTAAACGTGCTGTATCGTGTTTTGGGGGTCAACAATGAAGGTGCAACGATAGGCGACCCCTTCGGGTGAACGCACGCCAAGACCATCGACGAGCGTTCCCTTTGTATCGGCAAACTGCCAGATTGGTAGATTGTGCAGGTCGACATGCGAACGCCGCCATGCAAGCTTGCAGAACTCGTTGTCAGTCGAACCACCCAGTACAACCGCATCCCGTTCAGCGAATTCTTTGGAAAGCCGGGCAAATTCCGCGATCTCTGTCGGGCAGACGAATGTAAAGTCCTTGGGGTAAAAGAAGATAATCTTCCATTTTTCCGGAAAGCTCGTTTCGGTCAGCGTCTCAAATGCACTCTGCCCTTCTTCTTCCTGCGCATGAAAACCGGGCTTCACGCCTGTGATGTCGAATGGCGGCAACTGACTTCCAATTCCGAGCATGCTGTCCTCACAAACTTGCTTTTGTAGATCGTGACCTCACTGGTGGAGCAAACTATATGCCACCGGTTCTTAGGTCTGGAATGGGCGCAACAAGACCAGCCCAGCGGCTTGGGTCCGGGCATGTTCGCGCGCTTGGTGCCTCGATCAGCACTAAGCTGACGGTCATCTGGAGCACCAATGCTCTTACAAGGCGTTGGGGCCAACCTGCAAAACACCGCCATACCCCAGCAGAGGAATGGCTACGATTGCGGTGCCTTTGAGCTCGACGGAACGCGCGCGCTGGTCAGGCGGGTGGCGGGAAGACGACAGACCTGAACCGTAGCAGTCTCGTCATCGACCGGCACGGCACCGCAAAGCCGGCTACGGGCTTGATGTCGGCTTGCGCTGTTTAGCGGGCGCAGCTGGTCGAACTGGGACGTCTCGCCATTGAAGGTCCACAATCGGCACGTTCGTAAGACATCAAGGTGGCGCAGGAGCGGACGCTAGAGCTAAGGCGGCTTCCGGAGATGGCGAAGATTCTGATGGACGATTGCGGAGCCGACGTGCTCGGCAGCCCCACTGTCGCGTTCAGGTCGTCCGGTATCGTTGTAACCAAACACCGCAGCTCGGGTTGGGCCCGGCTGCGCGCCACGATCAAGGCAGCAGCCTGCCAAGTCCGCGGTGAGGCTCGCCCGTCGGCATCTCCCGCACGCTTCGCAATAAGGTCGATCTCCTCGCGATCAGCAAATTCGCCAAAGAACGAGAAACAGCTGGCCGGGCCGACGGCTGCGGCCTCGGCAAGCCCATTTATACCAAGACTAAAGGGCACCTGCTGCCGAGTGGTTGCGAAATCGAGATCTTTTCTCCCCTCGCAACATCGATTGCGAGTATAATGTGCGTGCCCATTTGCTGGCCTCGAGTGTCGCTGCACCTGTCGCCGATGCGTACGCATTGGTGCCCGACATCCTGAGCCACATCGGCCAGTAGCCTATTCGTCTTTTGGAAGGTAGAGAACTGCCCGGAACATTATTCGGATCGATCTCATGTAGATTATCGATCACGGCCGGGATCTTGTTGGTGTTTTTCTCGCATCGGGCATAGCTGTCGAAGATGCTCCTGCGAATGTGGTAGGCGTTGCAAGCAACCGCTCGGCAGCCCGAGCGGAGCGGCGCGCGCGACCTCCGCGAATACTTGCGCTCCATTGCTAAGCCGTAGCGCATCAAAGGAGCGGCGTGTGACGCGCGCCAAAAGCGGCACGCCAGATCGGCCGGCTTCAAGGGTCAGAACCAAGGTGACCTCAGCCTCGCCGTGCGGCAGAGAGGCTTTTATGCGTGCTGGAAAAACATTGAGGATAGAGCTTGCGCGCCGAGCTTCGCGCGCAATGCTGACGTCGTCGGCAGCGATGCGCAGCCGCAGCTGCGCGCCCGGTGTAAGCGGCACTCCAGGTATCAGAAAGCGCACAGCTTTGAGGCGGAGCATGATCAGCCCATAGCGCCCATCATACCCGCCGACCGTAGTATCAAGACAGACTGCCGCTTCGCCCCGCCTGGCAAGCGCCGCATCGCTCTGAATGACATTGAGCGGACCGGCCGTAGTCACGGCGCCATCCTTCATCATGACGAGATAATCGGCAAAACGCTCGATATCAGCGATGTCATGGCCGAAGTAAATCATCGGCAATCGAAGCGTTTGCCGCATGCGCTCGAGAAAGGGCAGGATCTCGCATTTGGCGGAGCGGTCGAGCCCAATGAGTGGATCGTCCAGCAAGAGTAGCCGAGGCTGGCCCAACAGCGCACGGCCAAGGGCGAGTCGCTGTCGCTCCGCTCCGGAAAGATCTGATGGCAAACGCTCGAGCAGTGGCGCCAAGGCGAGCAATTCGACCACACCATCAAAATCGATCAGTGTCTGTTCCGATTTGGACGCGTTGTATAAAAGGGTGTGTCGTACAGACAAATGAGAAGAGAGAATCGGTAGGCGAAATACATATGCGACGTGACGAAGATGAGTCGGTCGAAACGTAGTCTCATCCTGCCAAATCTCCCCATCAATCGCACAGAATCCATTCGGCAGGCGCTGGACGCCAGCGATGCAGCGCGCGAGTGTAGTTTTGCCGCACCCGGGCGGACCAAGAATCGCTGTGACGCCTTTGGCTGGTACGCTGAATTGCGTATCTAGCAAAATGCTTCCGAGAGAACCGTGGAAGGCAACTTCGATATAGCCCTTTTTGGCTTCTCTGATGAACCTTAGCATGTGCTGTATCTTCTCAGCTAAGTCAGGAGGCCAGTGGCTGCAGTGGAGCTGATCGCCATGCTTCCGACGATCCACTCGACCCCGCGGCAGCACGGGCTTTTCTGCTCGCGTGAGGGCCTAGGGTAGGGGGCGGACTGCAGATTGGTATCAAGACCGGAGTCTTGTTGAGCAGCTTCGCGCCGCTAGGATTGTGGCAATCGGACGTTGCTCGCTGCACTTGCCATTGAGAGATAAGCGCCCTTCCAGCAGCGCAAGGTTGTCAGTCTGCTTGGCGGGCCGAGCGCATGTTCGAATAGCGCCGCTTGAGAGGCTTGGCGGTAAAGCTGTCCGATCACGCCAGAGCCGAATACTGGCTCGGGGCCAGAACTCGGCATTACGGATCCCACAGCTTCGCGAGCCGATTCGAAGTTTGCGTCCGTCGCCACAATGGTGGCCTTTGCACTCTCAGGCGCGAGTAGCATCAACGCTAGATCGATCATGATGAATCGAATTAACTTCATTGGAATCCTGGCTCCGCCGCGACCGCTTCCTTGGCGGCAGCTTGATCCTTACCCAGCAATCGGCGTGCCGTTTTAAGGAATACCTGGCCGGCTAGTGGCAAGGGAGGCTTTGCATCGGTCTCCACCCTGCGTCCTGAATCGCCGCATTGTAAGACCTTGGACGTTCGCGTCGCCAACCGCACATGCAGGAGCTATGACATGGCACCTGAGGGTGAAACCATGCCTCTCGCATTGGAGATGGTGCTTCGGCGAATGTGCGGCCGTAAAACGCGTCAGTGATACACAAGTCGCTGCCACCGGCTGGCGCACCTTCCGATCTGCGCGAAGGAGAAGGTTGGCAGCCTCTCTTCGAAAAACGCGCTGATATGAGATGATATGCGCTGTCCGCGCGCTCAAAGTGCTTGAACCGCCCGTAACGTCAGGATGTAGGCATTGCGAAGCAAAACGCCATATTGGGAGCCAACATCGGCACACAAGCGCTAAACGGCCGATCTCTGTTTGATCCCGGTCCTCGCAATGCGTGTTGCGCCTAGCGGGACGATGATTCGGGGCGCCGTTATCATTGCGGCGCCCGGAACAGTGAGCCAGTGGCCGCCGAAGCGCTCGAATCCGGTAAACAGATCAGCCTCGCGGGGCAAAGAAAAACAGTTGAGAGGTTTGGTGAATCAAGAGCGACGAATGGGCTGGACTTGCAATGCGCATCGCTATTCGGCCGTCCTCGCTGCGATCGCGATCGCAGCGACGTGGTGCACAGGATATGCTCGCGCGCGAGATCGTCGGGCCGATGAAGTGTTGGTGTGGTGCAAACCAGACGTGATCCGCTTCTGTGACCGCTTTACAGGCCGTAACGATGCTGATGTGGCCATGTTTTGTCTTACGGAAAACTTCAAAAGCTTACGCCGCGAATGCCGACGCATGATGCCTACCGCCGCCGCGGACAGAAACGACCGGTCGAGACAATCTCTCAACAGGCGTCCAGTAAGCCTTCATCGAGAGTGAGGCACGGCAGTTGCGAACTCGGACGATAGTGAGGTGTTCAGCCTGACGGGGCCCGGGGTTTGACCAGCTTGGTGGCTGCAAGTTGATCGGACTGAAGGATCAGCCTGCCGCGCGCAGCTCAACTATCTGAGGACTGATCCGTGGATCGATTGGCAGCAGTTGCGCTTCAAACAGCGCTGCAGCCATACGGCGACTTCGAGGCTTACGTGACGTTGCTATGGGTTCGCTGTAACGGGTCCGAACGACAACTGCGTAAGCTGAGAAGGGAATGGCCTGACATATGCAGGAATTCCGTACTGCTCGCCAATCTATACCGTTGTGGTCGGCGACTCGGTGTTTTTGGGCAGGTAGGCTAAGCGGTAGTGATAGGCAGACGATTCGCCGGAATATTTGCGTTGGAGGTTTGTTTCATTGCAGTTCCCCTTAGATTCTCAGCTTGGAACTACCTTGGGCTGGACTGCCGGGCTCAAGGTAACAGAGTGAGCTAGGAAAACCTCTTTTGTTAGCCGCTGATCGACTTCTCGAGGCAACCGCTTGATGCCATTGCGGCGTTCTCGATGGGCGCTTCTGAGGAGTCGCTTCGCCCGATCGTGGTGCTCGTGAGCGAATACACTTTAGAGCTCAGGGCTAAAGGGAAGGCCGTCGACACGAGTCGTTCAAAGGCAGAAAGCTGTTCATGCAGACGCTTCTCCACGAGCTCCCGCTCCGCGCCAGGCAGTCCAGTGCCAAGTAATCGACGGCAGCGCCAGATTTCGTTTCGCAACCATCTGATCTCACTTAATGTATCATCAATAGAAGTCATCACAGATATTCGTCCCCGGAGTATTAAGCATGGCGATCGTCTGAGCGGCCGTTGCTTGGCTCCGCATTTCTGCCGAATAGTTCAGCCGAGGACTTACGACTTTCCGCCCGTTCGTCCCCGGAGGCGGCGAGCAAGATGTGTGCAACTCTTACCAATCAATATCACCCGACACCGCACGTGTGACAACAAATCGCGGCAGAGTTTCGCGGTTTCACGGCGCCCGGATCGTGTGTCGTGCACAATTTCAGCGCTCCACAAGCTTGGTTGGCCGACGAGCAGTTAAGTAGATCCGGCCTGCTATAGGCATTCACAATCACTTATTCGATAACTAATCTATGGGCGAGGTGGACCTTACCAACAACATGGGAAAGCCATGAGAACGATTGTGAGGAAGGCAAACCAGCCTGACTGCGATCCACGGCACGCGCCAGCCAATCAAAGAAGCGGACGCGGTTGCGATCGTGGTAATACAACCCGAAATGTCGATGGACGCAGTGTCGAGCCAATTGAGCATTCCACAGACGGTCATTGACATCGACATCCGCTGTGCACGCCTCAGAGGAGCGAGTGAATAGCTCGAATCCCGCGCTGCGCCAGGTTGTAGCGTTGTTGATGCGTAAAAAATAAAGGCCCGCTTGGCAGGCGTTGACGTCCCATCGCAAGTGGACATCACGACGACGACCTGTTGATTTCCAGTTTTCCCGCCTGCGGGGGCGATGGCCAGGAAAGCCATTTCGATGTCGGCACGGGGCGCCTGACCGGCCATCATCAAGTACGATGCGGGCAATAGAATGTGTCTACCCAGCCTAGCCGCGCCTTTTCCAAGGAAAACGCTGGGTGAACGCCAGCGTGCGAGCGGCACGACCGCTGCGGTGAAAGCTTGGGAGTCTTATGTCCTTTCGAACCAGCCTCACGAGGGCGCTAGGCGAAAGCGATCGCGCCAGCAACGTCGTTGAGTTCTCAACAGCGGTGGTCACGCGCGATAAGCAACTGCGCAATGTGGTCGCCAAAACGCCCGCGAGATCAAAGGCGCGGTCGTGCATCAGGTGCTCGGCAAATTCGACCTAAAGCTATGAGCGCCTCCCGAAGGAAGACCTCGTCGATCGGCCTAGCCCCTCACAAAGTCAAGGCTGTGACCGCTTCTTTCGAGGACGGGCTGTCTGGATCAGCCATTGGCGAATGAGCTGCCGTCAATTGCCCCTCGCGCTGTCTGTGCGGAGGATCGTAAGGATGGAGATCCAAGCGAACAGTCGTATACCGCAATTCATGCGTTCGCGTTGCGGACGTCATTGAAGTCAGCGGTCAACCACCACTCATAGGCCGGACGAATAGATGGTGATCAGAGCGAACTTTCAAGTGGCCCTTGTGCAACGTAGGCTATCGACATCCGTTCCCCGCCGACGATCGGACCTTCGCTGCGTCACACTCGAATCCAGATCGCGAAACAGGCTGTAATTCCGTCGGATCCATTGATGCAGCTCGGTGGACCAGTCCTTCTCGTTGCGCAGATATCCAGTGAAGGAAAAGCTAAGCCGGTCTATATATCGTTTGAGGAACAGCGGAAGTGCGGGAATCCGAATCACCCGCTCGTGATCCATCGCTTCCGGTAATTCGCCGCGCAGCACGAATTCATTGTGGACGGTGACCAGCGACGCCGGCGGAATTCGCCGCCGCAGCATTTCATAACCGCGAAAGGAGATGCGGTCTGCGCCCGCGACGAAGAGGATGATAGGGGCGACATAGCAGCGCGCCGTCTCCTTCATGAAGCCTATCTCCTCGCACATCTTGAAGAATTCGTCGAAGGCGTGAAAGCCGAGGTCAATTACCTTGGGTACCCGATCGTGGATGATCAGAGGGTCCATCAGCTGCATCTTGCCGTAAGTGTCGATCACATCCGCGGTCTCCGTGATGTTGGGGAGGTAGTCGAGCAATGACGGCTCTTTCAAGTTCACATCGAACGATAGCGTTGCGCCGTTTTTCAGCAGCAAGAACTCGCTCATAGCCCGAGCGATGAGGGTTTTACCGACCTGCGGGCTAGGAGAGCAGATGATGTAGATGGGGGTCGCTAACATAGCCAGCAGATCAATTTCGTTCCGTACGTAGGCCCGACCGGAGCTCGCCGGATATGACGCTACTTTTCGCCCGCCCGGATAGCGGACTTGGCCCCCGCCAATTCCGTCAAGTTGATGCGATCGAATTCGCTCCAGACATTTGCCAGCCAGTGCCGGACATAGCCGCGCAGCACGAAGGAGTTGTGCGCGGGTTCATCGTTCCGTCCCTTGTTTGCCACGAAGTCTATGAATGGAACGGATGCGACTTCCACCTGCTCATAGGCCATCTCGTTGAGCTTCGGTATGGTCAGCTCAGTCGCATGTTTGATGCGGTGAAAATAGGAATTATAAGTCGCTTGATCCCACTGGAAGAATTGAGTGTCGTTGATGAAGTTCTTGACGAGGTAGTACTTTGCGCCGCTCATGAAAGTCGCGGTTTCCGCGATCTCGTCTAGCGAAGCGATGGATGATCCCAGGATGTGGAACACGGCAAATGTGATCTGGCCAGACCGTGCCGAGTCCAGAAAGCCGATGTCGCGCAAGGAAGCTAACGCAGAAGACAGTAGTCCTGCTCGAGCATCGATGACAGTGACGGATAGCCCTGAGTTCAAGGTATCGAAGATCTTCATCTGGTCCGCCGTCGTGGTCATGTCGACGATCTCAGTGATCTCGGGATAAAAGCGCTTCAGCGTTCCGCGGGGCGACTCTGTGTCGAATGCGCGTGTTTGCACGTTGTTGACGCTGAAGTAGTCCAGTAGCGTTCGTGATACGGTCGTCTTGCCGACTCCTCCCTTGTCCGCGCCGACCACAATTACAACTGGCTTCACCATAGAAACATCTCCTGAGACACTCGCTATTGCCGCGCGCAAAGTGCGCAATCGGCGCGTCTCTGCTTTGGGCGCGATCATGGCAGAAAGAAGGGGCAATGAACCTTCGATGCTGGAGCTATGCAACTGATAAACGTTTTCAACATTAAGCGAGTGACGTGGTCCGATGATGCAGGCCTGAGAATGGAAGTAATCACTTGTATTGGTGATCTACGTGAGGTTTGTGGGCAGCTGGAATGCGCGGGCCAAGAATCAACTGTCCGCCTGTGGTGATCGTTGTGATGCCATAGGTTATCTATGGATGCCGTCGCTGCCGCTATCTACTTTTCATGAAGCGACGGAAACTAACGTAGCGTCAGATTGCGAAGCTCGATGAAAGCGCAAGTCAAGGCGATGCGACGCGGTGCGGCTATGGCTTGGCAGACCACAAAGCCCTGCTGGATTAGATGGTCGTCTCTTCGGCCGAGAGCGTAGCGGCTGGTTAATTCCTGAAAGATGACCCTGAACGACCGAGCTCTCACTCTCACTCTGGTGATGAATGTCGGGATATGCGAAGGCTGAAGCGCGTTGGTGACGCAATAGCAACCATGCATCGCTCTGCGGCGAGATTATCGGGCAACGGAGAACAAGATCGAAGCCGGAGCAGGGCGCCGGCGGACGGCGCAGCATCGGTGGGGAAGCGATATCGGACGTCCGAAAGAAGCGCGTCTGGTGGCCGGCACGGCGATCTTTGTCTTGGACACAGAGTTCGCCGAGCGACGTCCTATGGATCGAGAAGGACTTAGTGGAATGAACGATAGCCATGGCGGGTGCGTACTCTCGTTGGCCGTTTACTTGAAGCGGCAGACAGTGTACGCACCGGTTTTAAAGCGCCCACTTTGGCTAACCTGAAGATTCAACCCGGATTGTCGCCTTGTTTAAACTCGTTTGCGCAAAAAGCGGCTTCGAGCGGCCGCATGGTAGCTGCCTAACGACGGAATATCTCGACGAGCTAAAGGCGGGTGCTAGATGCACTCTGCGCGCAAGAGCGATGCGCTTGCTAAGCGGCCGGCGCTGCTAGAAAGTTTAATTGCGCGGCGTTGTCGGCCCGGCGTCTAGCTGATCGGCGCCTGGCGGGGGTGTGGTCCCCGATGGCATGGTGGTGCGCTGCGCGGCGTCCTTCGAGGAGCGGCCGACGATAACGGTGAGCAGACCCTCGCCCCACAGCCGCTGCGCTGCTCTCTTGGCATCTTCCAGCGTCACCGCATCGACCACGGCATTCTGCTTTTCGAAATAGTCGATGGGCAGCTTGTCAAGCTGATTCTGCAGTAGCGTTCGCGCAAGCTTTGATGATGTGTTGAGAGCCACCTGTTGCGAGCCCTTCAGGTAGGACTTTGCGTCATCGAGTTCCTGCTGAGTAGGTCCTTTCTCGGCGATATGGCGGACCTGCTTCTCGATTTCTTCGACCGTTTCGCCGGCACGATTGGCGCAGGTCCCGCTGCTGCCGAGAAACATGGCTGAATGGTCCAACCAGACAAGGTGCTCACGGACGAAATAGGCCAGTCCGCGCTTCTCGCGGACTTCGCGGAACAGGCGGGACGTAAGGCCGGCATCGCCGAGGATGTGGTTGACGATATAGGCGGCCATGAAATCCGGCTCGCTCCGACGGACGGCTGGACCCCCAAAAGTCACAACTGTCTGCGGCACATCGCACCGAATGAAGACCCGTTGCGGCGGCTTTGCTGCGATGACTTCGGCAACCGGCATCGCTTCTGCGTTGCTCGGCAGGCTGCCAAAGGTCTTGTCGAGCAGCTTGCAGACGACCGCTGGATCGACGTCGCCGACAACAGCGATTTTGAGCGTGTCTTTTGCGATCACGCGTCGGACATAACCCTTGAGATCCGCGACCTCGATCTTCGGCACGCTTTCCAGCGAGCCTTCGGCTGGGCGAGCATAAGGATGATCCCCAAACGCGACTTCGAGGAACTTGCGATGAGCCAGAGACGAAGGATCGGTCGAGGCGTGCCGAAGGCGCGCAAGTACACTAGCACGGGTCCGTTCGACGTCGGCCGAGTCGAAACGCGGCGAGGTTAGCGCCGTCCGTAAAAGCTCGAAGGCCTCGTCCGCGTTGTCGTGGAGCGTGCGCAAGGCACCGCGGAAGTGATCAGGGGTCACATGAAAACCCAACTCAATGGCACGACGGTCTAGCCGCTGATGAAAGGTCTTGAAGTCAAAGTCGCCGGAACCTTCCTTGAGCAGGCCAGACACCATGTGACCGACGCCAG
>Ga0214544_1011715_pt1 | contig 11929 bp, 3 predicted proteins | sample CNSS3metaG_FD_160074 | JGI IMG/M metagenome (GOLD analysis project Ga0214544, IMG submission 160074) | Root nodule microbial communities from cowpea collected in UCLA plant growth center, Los Angeles, California, USA - CNSS3 | ecosystem: Host-associated > Plants > Roots > Nodule | place: USA...
AATAGGCCGGAATGGTGGGGAAGGAGGCCCCCCCTACTTCAATGGAAAGGGGGGAATCGCCGTTTAACAGCCGCTCCTCTACAACTACCTTTCGCCCAACATGATCACGAACGAAGACAGAGAATTACATAGATAGAAGGACGAAACCAACCCACTTGTCCTGATCGGAACGAAAGAAAGAGAATGGTGGCCCCTTTCGCCCAGGGGGCATCGTCGAAGATTACAAGATAATATATCATGTTTTATTTTATTGAATTTTATATGTATAGAATCTTAGAAGATTACAAGATAATATATCATGTTTTATTCTATTCAATTTGACATGTATAGAATTTTCTAAGATTACAACATAATGTATAATGTTTTATTTTTGTATAACTTTATATGTATAAAATCATCAAAGATTACAAGATAATATATCATGCGTTATTTTGTTTAATATTATATATATAGAATCTTGGAAGATTACGAGATAATATATCTTGATAGGAGCGAACCACTTTGATAGAAACCTTGACATAAGACACTTCAGACATTTAATGTTCAAAGTCACTTTGAAATATTCTCATATGATTGTGTTTGCAATTTCAATTCATGAAATGCCAATTAAATACTTTTTTTATGATTTATCCATCTAATTTTATACTTTTAGAAGTTAAATGAAACATAAAAGTTTTTCACCATCTTCTATTCGAGTTGAAAGCCACGATTCCAAAAGCTATTTTATTATTAACTATATCGATTATTCATAGTTCATATTTTCTTGTCTAATGTGAATATATATAGTTATTATATATCTTGTTGTAAGAATTCATGTTTGTACTATTGTAATCATCCATATTGTAAGAATTCATGCGAGAACTGAGGATAGATAACTCACCTTCAAACAATTCTCTGTTATTCTTCTTCTCTCTAAAGGTTTCCCTTCTCTTTTTTAGTATAGATATTATTTTATTTTATTTTTCTAAATTATTAATTTACTACTTCTTCATACACAACAAATATTAAAAAAATGGACGCTTTAGTTTGTTTTCATTTTTATATTATGATATTTTGCACCTTGTAGATAAAGTTTATGAATAGTTATCTTTTATTTTATTTTCTAATATGACAAAAAAATTTAATTTAAATTATATATATCTTGGTGATAAACTGAATTTAATTCTATCTAATGTTTTTAGATTTTTTAAAGTCATGTAATAATAGATAGGTTTTAATATAATTAAAAAATAAAATTATATTTTTAAGGTGTTATTTTTTTAAATCATTCTAAATATTAATATTTGTTTGACTATTCACATATATGCACATTCAAGTAAAAGAATATAGGTAATTTTTCTTATTTATAATAATTATAAATATAGTAATAAATATAAATACAAAGAGAGTAAAAATTGTGTTTTCTAATCTTTTGAAAATATTGAAGTTAAATTTTAAATGTGAATATTCAATAATTTTAATCAGAGATTGTTCTTTTTGTTTCGTTTACATTTTCAACAATTAATTTCATATAATTTATTACATAGCAAATAAAACCAAAGGCCAACTTTTGTTTCAAAACTCCAAAACATTATAACTACCCAAAATTAACACAAATATATTTTTTTTAATATTAAGAGTATTTGTAATTAAAAAGTAAATTTACTTAATTTTAATGTCTTATTATATGCAACATTTTGATTTTTTTAATGTACTATAAACCTATTAAAATTATCTTCTGAATTAAATATTTTGATATTATTTTTTTACATAACGATTTTTCAACTCCTGATATCCATTAATTTGTGGAAGACATAACGTATTAGAAAGGATTAAGGTCACATTGATTTTCATAAAAACAATAAGTTAATATACTAAAAGAGAAATTTAAAAATCTTTAAAATACTAATTAAGATAGCAATAAACATGAAGTATCCATAAATACTTTTAGAGAAGAAAATTGTAAAAGTTATAATTCATTTAGTATCTAATTTAAAAATGATATTTCATATTAAAAAAAATTATTGATTTATAAAATTCATGATTCTTCAAATGGTAAGTGAGTTTTTATTAGTGAGTTTGATAAAAAAAACTAAATATTTAATTAACAAGTGTCATGAGAGAAATTCTTATTTGTAACAATTAGGGATGTTAACGGGGCGGGTAGGGTATGGGTAGTAACTCCCCTGTATACTACCGCTGGATAAATATCCACCCCGTATCCGTACCCATATCCGTCGGGTATCCGTTATGCGGGTACCCGCCTATTTTTTTCATATCCACGGGTACCCGCGGGTATTTACAAAATTAGTTAAAAAAAAATATTTAATTATAAATTCAAATAAAATATTTCACTGTCATAAATTTTAAATAAAGTTCAAATAAACTCAAGTTCATACAAGTCCAAATAATTATAAAAGTAAATATAAAATGACATTCAACACAGTGAAAATTCTTTAATTAGTGTTTTGATCAAAAAGTCCACTTTCTCCAATTGATTCCTAAAAAATAAACAAAATAAACAAATAATAAACCTCAATTGTCACGTGCCAAGTATTCTTATTTTGATTCCGTCATTTGACAACAAGCATACCATAAACATCATTGTCGATATAGGATTTGATGTATATGCCCAATTTAAATAAAAGTAAGAGAAGAATGTAAAGGGGTGTACTTGGAACAAGACAACGTAACAATACTTGAAGTTTGAAGAATGAAGACAGAAGACAAGATGTGCAACTTAGAAAAAATTAGACCAGAATATTTTTTACTAATATATATATATATATATATATATATATATATATATATATATAAACAAAAACACAACAATAACATCTCAAAAAAATTCAAGGAAGGAAATAATTTGAAAGTAAAAAGATAGGCCTCAGTTGATGTTGGGATGGATGCTACCACGACACTTGGAAGAAGATTCTAAAACGAGAGGAGTACCTGCTTGAAACTCACCCTCAAGATAATAAGACTCAAAGAAAAACGAGACAATCTTGTCTTTCACAATTCTTTTCAGAATTTAGAAATAACTTTTACTTCCTCTCATGAAATTATATTAGTAGAAAATCAATTTTTAGTATCGGTTACCTACCCACGATTATAATTAAAATGAATTTTGCTTTTTAAAGAAGTTAAATTTCTACTTGTACACTTCAGTCTCGCATCGCCATAATCAAGTCATAGAGTACCATTTATGTATTTGTTAGTCAATATCATAAATGTTGGTTTGTTTTAGAACATGGTGTTAGATTTGATGCACCAATATTTCATAACCAAGAGGGGGGTGAATTGATTTTTCAAACTTTTGAATTGTTCTTAAACTTGAAAAATAGTTTTTATGAAATCTTTAACCAATTGACAAAAGGAGTTTAAGAATGCATATTGTTTAACCTTTATACCTAGCAAAACTTAAAAGAGAATGAAAGAGAGCACAAGAGACATCAAAGTTTATACTGATTTGATTCAAATGAATCTACATCCAGTCTCTAGTTTTCCTCACTAGAAATTTCACTATATCAACAAGAGAAGGAATGCAGGAAACACCTATGTAATTCCTAAACTCTAAAACCACACTTTCTTGATGACATCCATTCAAGAATAGTGCAAACTATAATGCTCCAATCAATTACACACAATTACCACAATCACAGTGATAACACACAAAATTTCATATTCAAGAACCTACAAGAAACTGATACAAAAATTGATACAGAGTTTGATACAAAACAGTGACAGTAATGAAACAATAACACTTGATTTTGTACGTTGTTTTAGTGTCAATATTACACTCTCTTCACTTGATCTTGATGATCAATCTTGATGAACACATAAGCCCTTGCTGCAGTATATTCTCCAAGAAGATTTCCAACTCTCTTTTAACTTTCTTTCTGGTTGAAAAAACTCTCTTTTCTGAAGGTGCAAATTCTGTTTTTATTTTAACTACATTAGTTGGCTAGTCAACTACATTATGACAGCGCCCAAAGCTAAGTACTAGAACTAGCCTAGTTAACTAGATTAGTAGTTTAGTCGACTATCAAGACAATAGATTAATATTTTCAGATTACCACATACATGTCATATCAGTCATTGTCATGCTATTATGGCCATCATAAAAAACTTAACACATCACACATACACTTAATAGCAATACATGGACCTAATGACAATTTATCTTTTTATGTTATATGTAAATATTAAGCTATCCTTGTTCAGAGAATTGCAAAGGAACAGTGATGTAACTCTTATTTATTACAAGACATTTAGTTGATATATTCATTAAGTCTCTACCAACAAACAAGTTTGAAATTTTGAGAACGAAACTTGGTGTTTGTAATTAAAAAAAAGTGTTTTCGTTGTTTAGGACTATTATTTTATTTTATTATTTATTTATATTTTTAATAAATAAAAGTTAGTTTCATATTTTTTTAAGAATTAAACAAATCATCATTGAATTTGTTATAAACATGACCTATATTGTATGTTGTAAATTATTTGATTCCTTTAAAATAACCAACTCATCAAATTCTTTTTTTTTAAGAAAAATTAAAGAAAAAGTGGCAAGGTGACAGAAAGATAGGTTTCATTTGTTTCTTTTCTTTTATTTTCTTGGAGAAAATTGAAGAAAACAATAACAAGGTGACAGAAAGATAGATTGTATTGAAAGTTGTTTTGACTGCAGTTTCTAACGAAATTCGTACTAGTTTGAGGAACTTTTGAAAGGTATATTTTTTTTCTACATGTGATAATTCTTTGTTAGAATTTATAAAGAGTATTTATAGAATATAAATATCTTTAACATTTTCAAATATATAAAATTCAACAATTGAAATATATAAAATTATGTTATAAAACAAAGGAGTATTGGTGTTGTTGTTTCTGTAGGCTTGATCTACGGGGCTTTTGGTGATGCTTCAAAGGTGGGATTGCTGGTGTTCCTTGAGTTGTGGCTCGAAACGTATCCCTTGAGTTGTGGCTCGGGATAGGGGTTAAGTACGTGGTATTCCTTGAGTTGTGGCTCGAAATAACATCTCTTGAGTTGTGGCTCGGGATGGCGGACGAACATGAGGAACCCTTGAGTTGTGGCTCGGGTTGACGAGTGTTGCCGGTGTGAGTGTGCTGGTTGTGGCCAATATAGATGGGTCCAGATGGATTGCCCTCCTCAGCAGATAGTTGACGACTTTGGTAGTCTTGGGACGTTGCGAACTATGTTCGTATTTGGGAACTCCATCTGCGTTGCGGTGTATGATCCGTAGCAACGATTTCCCGCACGTGCTCTATGGCTTGTGGTCGATAGGTATGGCAGCAAGTCACCGTGGGGTAATCACTAGAAGATGTAGAACACGATTCTCATGGTGGTGGCCATGTGGTATGACATTAACGAAAGGAACTTTCCCTGATGTGAATGATGTGTTATATATGTATATGAGTGTCTTATATATATGTGTGTGAATATATAAATATATGGTTTATTCTGTTAGCTCACCCTATCTGCTTGTGTTTGGCGATGATCGTGTACGCAGTACATGGGAGCAGATGATGTTGTAGGTGGATTCAGTGAGGCTTGGCGACGGAGCGGGGATAGCTTGGGAGTTTTTATGATCTATGGTTTTGAAATAAATTGTAAACACTATGGATGTTTTATATTATTTTGAATTTTATAAATTATAGAATTGTAGACTATTCATAGATTTAATAAAGTTTTAAATTTCCTGCGTTTTTGGGAAATGATGCTTTAATAAATGAAGCTAACGTAATATTTCTTTACTTTTTATTTTAAATCCGTAATATCTTGACGGGATGTTACAAAAAACACCTTTATTTAAATACTCAATTTCTAATTTCAAATAAGAGTTTTCCCTCCAAAGATCATTCATCTCAAATTATTTCTTTGAGTAATCAATTGCCTTTGTGAGCTCATTAGGAGTTCCAACGATGTTTTTGTCATCTACATAAACAATAATTATAGCAAATTCATTTTCAGATCTTTTCATATAAATACAAGAACAAATAGGATCATTTCTATATCCTTCTTTTAATAAGTATTCAATAAGACGGTTATGCCACACATGTCCTGATTGCTTTAATAAATAAAAGAGCATGTTCAATTTTATTGAATAACCCTCTTTAGAATTTGTGTTGTTAGGCAAATAAAATCCTTCAGGGATTTTCATATAAATATGATTCTCAAAAGAACCGTACGAATAGGTTGTAACATCATCCATTAGATGTAAATGCAAATCTTGTTGTGCAACTAAGATAATTGAATATTGCAATGTTGTTGCATCCAATACTAGTGAATATGTTTTTTCACAAATCAATACAAGGTTTTGTGAACAACCTTGAGCAACCAATGGTGCTTTGTATCTAATAATTTCATCATTCTTAATTTGATTTTTGCACAAAAAACCATATGTACCCAACGAGTGTCACAACTTCAGGTGTGCGAACTACATGTTCAAAAACCTTTCATTTAGCAAGCAAATATAATTACATATTTTCATTTTGACCTTCTAATATTCTAATGTGTGATTTCATTATCTTTTGGTCAAAATAATTTCAGTAGTTTTAAATCAATATATTTTTAATGAAATTTAAAATATCTTTTTATATACTTTTTATATATTTTTGTATTCATCAAAAGATGATCTTTTCAAAATTATATATATATCAACGAAATTTAAAAATTGAAATTATTTTGATATATTTAAATTTTCCAATCATCACCTATCATAAGAGGAAAATAAAAGTTAAATATTATAAGTTGTTTTTCCTCTATTTTTTAATTTTTGTGAACCAATTTTTTTGGAAGCCTTTAAAAAAACGAAACGTAGGTTTATTATGCTATTACGTTATTACTATTATATTTTAAATTTCATTTCAAACCGTGTTTTAAAAATAAATTTACTTATTATCATTTTCCTAATATATTATCAATCTATTTGTTTGTGATTGATACATATTTTATTTTCTAAACAAAACTGAATCATCTCCATTATTTGACAATTAAATTTAGATGTCACGTCACAATTAGGGATGTCAAAAACATTCGTATTCGTGTATATCTGCGGATAAAATCCGCAACAGGTAGGAAATGAATATTAAAAATGGATACCCGCAAGTACATGAATTTTTGATACTCGCATGTTAACGGGACTAGTACGAGTATCATAGTATTTGTACATGTGGATATCTATACCCGCTAAACTTTAATTCACAAAAATACTCTCATATATATATATATATATATATATATATATATATTAGTAAAAAATATTCTGACCTAATTCTTTCTAATCTGTACATCTTTTCTTGTCTTTTGTGTTCATTCTTCTAGCTTCAAGTATTGGTACATTTGTCTTCTTCCAGGTACACCCGTTGACATTCTTCTCTTTCCTTCCTTTCAAATTGGGTATATATATCAAACCCTATATAGACAATGAGGTTTATGGTATGCTTGTTTTTGGGTTTTAGTTGAATTAACAAACCTTTGTACAAGGTAGGATAGGCCTAGTATGGAAATGTTTAGAGTGTGCTAATATCTATATTAACCTTCTTATTATCATAATAACTAATAACGTGGATTGAGATGTTATCTATCAGAATATGTGTTATTATCTTGATCCTCTCCTACACACCTCCAAATATAATATTAGAGAGAACTATAAGTACATGAACAATGGTGAATAATAAATATATTTACCAACAATATTCTCATTACCTTTTATATAGAATAGTCAATGATTTTACAATGTGGTAGCTTGAATTTATGCAAGAGGAGAATATTTATATACTTACAAGGAGAAAAAAACTTCTCTTTAAATTTATTTTGCATGACAATATGGAGACATGTGTCTAATTTCTAGCATAAACTATTGTGAAAATTCTTCTTGTCACGTTAAATAATTTTCTCATAACACATTTAGTTAATGATTTAATTTTTTTAACAAATTCGCTAATAAAATGGACTAAGAATCAATAATTATAGAATCTTATAGTTCAATCTTTTAATATGAAATATATGGTTTTAGAAATTTTAAATTTCTCTTTAAGTATATATTAACTTGTTGTTTTTATAAAAATTAATATGACTTGAATACTTTTGTATTACATTTTGACTTCAACGTATTAATGGATATAGAAGTTGAAAAATTGGTATACAAAATTAATTAAGATAAAAATATTTAATTGAGAAGGTTACACCATTATTAAAAAAAAAAATGTTACTTATAAAAAGACATAAAAATTAAGCAAATTTGTTTTTTTAATTAAAAACATTCTTAATACACGAGAAAATTATATTTGTTCTAGTTTTCCTATTAGCTATAATATTTTGCACTTTCGACACAAAAATGGTCTTTGATTCTATTTTCGAATGTAATAAATTATTTGAGATTAATTTTATTTATTTTCAATTGTTAGATGGAATTTAACTCTTCTTCTGTAAGGAAGTATATTTTTAAATTCATATATTTCATTCACATTCTCTTATTTAAATAAATGAAAAAGTTAAAAATTATTACAAAAATGGATAGAAAAAAAAAACCAAAAACAATGATATCGTGTTTTATGATTTCAAATCTTTGGAATATCATATTTAAAATTTAACTTCTACTCTTCAAAATATTGGAAATCACAACTTTTACTCTATCCATTTGTATTTATTTCCATTACTTATTTAGATATACTGTAAATAGAAAAATTACATTATAAGTTTCGTATTTTTTTTACTAGAACCACGATATATGTGAACAGTTAAACAAATTCCAATATGTTAAAAGATTTAAAGAAAAAGGTAGTTGTTCGTAAACTTTCTTTACGAATAGTAAAATATTATAATATAAAAAACTAAAAGAATGAAAATAAAATAATATAAGAAAAGAAATCTTAATTTTAAAATTCAACACTAAAAAAAATATATAAAAGAATAATAAATAGAAAAAAAACATGTCACATTATTGGTTTTTAAAGTCTAATGCAAGGCCGACATTGTATTTGTAATGTCCCATTTAATAAATAAAGTTACTTAAATGACACGTCACATAATATAATATTACGAGCAAAGGTTCGGAATATAGAATCACTCCTTAAAGATATCCAAGAATTTATAAAAGGAAATCCTGAAGCATGCTACGATGCCAATACAAGACAAGGTACAAAATCCAACAGTGATCAAATTAAGATTAAAAGACAAGTCAATACATGGGCCATAGCCAAAAAAAAGCCCAAAAGCGGAAACCAGCTCAGGCGGGCTACGCAGCGGAGTCACCATTCCCCTATTGACCACGAGGGTTTCTCGCATCTGCTCACATCAATAAATTGATGATCATCGCAAAAAGGAGAAAACCACACACAAGAACACAAACAAGTAGAAGGGTAAGTTAAAGCATAAAATAGTTTATCCTATAGTCATATACATCTCCATAATCTAAAATGCAAATATCACCCAATCATGTTATGAGTTGCACACAATACACTAGGACTCGAGACACGAATCATCTAGATACATATAATTAGTCGGATTTAGCGGATGCTTGCACTTGTGGTGGATATCCCTGCTCTACCGAGCTAAGTGTTACAATGTCTCAACCCCCACACACAAGATTAGCCCTTAATGGGTTTCAGGCCTCCTACTACTCTCACCACAAGTGTCAGTCCGCTTTATGTGAGACTAACTAACTCTTTAGAGTGTCAGGATGCAGCCTTACCATATCCTTACTAAATTATATAGATGTGGCACCACCATGAACTTCCACTAACAGGGGTCATGGAATTACGTCCCGACCAACTGAGGCACCACCATGAAGTTTCACCTAGAGACTCATGGAATTATGTCCTAACCAATGAGGCACCACCATGACACCGTCGTGGAATTATGCCCTAACCATACCAACATCATGTTCCATTTATCAACAATAATATTCAGTCTCATACAAATCTCGTGTCACTTTTATAATCAACCATTCCATATTCAGTTCATGCCAAAATCATGTTAACTCAACATCTCAGCCCAGACAACCATATCTCACAAGCATGTTCATATACTTCATACTCAAAATAGGGTATTCCAAGCCAAGCATACAATTAACAACCAAAGGCGTGGAAAGAACAGTCATGGAGCAAAACCCTGGACCAGTCTCGCTCAAGCTAAGGGCCCTCGCTCAGGCGAAAGGGATCTTTCGCTCAAGCTACAGGTTCTCGCTTAGGCGAGACTGCCAACAGAGAACCCCTGCAAGACCCACGAGTTCTTGCTTAGGCGAGCCCTCCTCGCTTGAGCGAGGCCACCCCTCGCCCAAAGATGAGGTTCCTCGCCTAGGCTACAATTGCAGCAACGTTCCTCCAACTCTTACACGTTCTCGCTTAGGCGAGCCCCTCTCGCCTGAGCGAGATAGTACCTCGATCAAAACGAGCTCGAGTGTGGGTCTAAGCCTATTTCTGCAAGTCTTGCCTAGGCGAGACAGGTTCACTTGGACGAAAACATTGGGTCTTGCCACTGTTCTCCCTGCAACAGCCATACATACATACCAAATAATATAACCAGGCATGCATTCATACACAATAGTACACAAGCTCAAGAATCGTGAAACAAAAACAAGACAAACAATAATCGCATTAAACAAAAAGCTTCCAGCTTCCCTTACCTGGAAATAGCTAGAAAATGCCTTAACTCTAAACAGTGGGGCACGATAGCTCTAAGAACAGACTTGTGAACTGAACAAGATAGTGGACAGAGTTAGGAAATGAGCTTACTATAAAACCCTACTGTAAACACAAAATATGCCTAGAGAGGAGAAGTATAAGATGGGGAATGACTTACGTGGAGCAAGAAAATGGGGTTGAATAAGCTTGGAGATGATGGAGGTCTAAACCCTAGTAGAGAGTTGCGACTGATCTAGGAGGGAATAAGGAAAACTGTTTCTGCAAAGTGAATGGAATGAGAATGTTAGGGCAGATTAGGGTCTTTGGCTCCCTTTGGACCAGCCCTAAGCCCAACTAAGTTGGGGCAGCCCCTTGAATTTAGGGTATAATAATAATAAAGAAATTAGTGGGCCTTACATTCCTCCCAACAAGAAAAAATTTTGACCTCGAAAATGAAGACTTACTAGGAAAACAAATGCATATGTGACTTCTTCATATCCTCCTCTGACTCCCAAGTAGAGTCACCTTTCCTTTTATCCCAGATGATGTAAGACCCGGGAAAATTAAATAGTTATTTAATTAATTATTTAATTAGGACGGGTAGCGAGAACATTTAAAGCAATAAATGCGAGGAGCTATGATGTGGAAAAGTACTGGCTCAAGTGGTTGAGAGTACTTTAATTGTGTGTGAAGACTTGGGTTCGAGTCCTATGTGTGCCAGTTGGATGTTATTTAAATTATGTGTTTTTGTGTGCTTGTATATTGAACTCGTCTGGATGATGATAAATCCTTAAAATTGTGGGAGTCATCATGAAACATGTGTTGGTTGAGTGGTTTGGCCTTGGTTTGGTATGTGCATGAGAGTGGGTTCAAACCTTGGTGAGGACTAAATAATTTCTTTTTGCCAAATTTTATTTCTGCATGGAATTTGAAAGGGGCAGCTTAACCTAGTCGTTTAAGGGACTGAAAAATCAGATTGGATGATCCACCCAATGGTTATTAAACCCCTTTTTAAGTAATTTTCGTTTTGGAAAGTGAATGAGTGAATAGGTTACCCATAAGCCAAGAGAGAGAGGGAATTAGTGAAAAGAGAGGTGCGGTGGTACGTGGGAGACTTTGGACAGAAGGTTTGGTGGGTTTAGGATTGAAAACAGAGGGAAAGTAAGGAGAAGAACCAACGTGGGAGTGTGAGCAAGGGCAAGAAGATTTTGATTGGAGCGTGCTCACATTGATTCGTAACTTGAAGAAAATTCCAGGTTAGGGGAGTTGCTTACTGTGTTTTGATTCGTGATCGATTTATTAT
>Ga0214544_1011718_pt1 | contig 11925 bp, 8 predicted proteins | sample CNSS3metaG_FD_160074 | JGI IMG/M metagenome (GOLD analysis project Ga0214544, IMG submission 160074) | Root nodule microbial communities from cowpea collected in UCLA plant growth center, Los Angeles, California, USA - CNSS3 | ecosystem: Host-associated > Plants > Roots > Nodule | place: USA...
TATATATATATATAACTAAAAGTTTAATTTAAAACAATAAAGTTAAAAGAAAAATTTAAAAATATTAATTTTATTAATAGACCAATTCATCTTTCTTGATTTTTCATTAACAAATTATTTCGCTGCTTAATTTTATCGGTTCTTGTATAGACTATATAATAATATAAGCGTCATGAATAATCTCATAAATTATAAAATATTTTTTTTCTATGTTAAGTGTTAATTTTTCTGTTTTGGTAAAATAATTTACTTTTTTTCTGCAATAAACTATCATTTTCAATTTGTCAAATACAACATTTTGAAACATTTGATTCTTCTTTTAATGAAAATATATTTTTTTTCTCGGATATAATTTGTAAAACGTAATATAATATTGAATAAAAGTAAAATTTGAATTAAAAACCAAGAATTAAAACGAAACAAAGGTAGTCCCTGTGCATTAAAATAGGTGGTGGATTCTCTACACTCACCTCTTTGATTGCATTAATGACTAATAGTAAAAAGTTATTTCTATTATCAAATAATAAATAAAATGTAATTTAAAAAAAAAAATTGAATGGTCAGATTATAATTACTTTTGAAACATAGGGAATCTTGATCCATGGTCAATCTCAGACAAAATTATATTATCTATTTTTTTTTTTATTGACGATTGTGCTGATTAAGAAGGCACAAAATTGTGTATAAAAATATGTTTTCTCAAAAAGAAATCACTTTGGACTTTCCCGTGAACCACCTCTGTAGACCCTTCAATTATTTAAAAGAAGAGTGTAGTGTAACATCAGTTTTCTAATAAACTTTATACTAGATGAGCTTTATTGAAAATTGTGAAATTTTAAATGAGGTTTTTTATATTAAAAAAATGAAAGTTGAAAAATTCTGTTTTTCCTTTGAACAAATTGAACATTGAACAATATACGATGAAATACTAAAGCTATATTCTCTTCATTTTCTATGCACATGCTCTCTTATTTCTCCTCAGGATGTATAGTTTTGAATGTAACTTTGGTTTATGTTTTATTTTAAGACTAATAGTGTAACTTGTGGCTAGAGTATACATGTATTTGATCTTGATTTAAATATGGTTTTGAGAGTTTATAATCGTTTATATAAATTGTATTCCTAAATTCGTAAAAATAAATATATTATTAATCACATATGTAAAATATTTAATATTGTCATTTTCGAAAATAAAAATAACTTATTTTATAATTTAAAGAAGTAAAAATAACTTATATTTTATAATATCATTTCGTAGTGATATTAACAACGTTTCTAACAAAAGGCAAAAACAAAATCAATTGCACATTTTGGAAAGAAAATAAAAGAGAGAGTCAAATTTTAAGTTTAGCTAATATTTTAACAATGAATCGAAATTAAAATTAAGATATACACTACAAAAAAAATTGTCTTAAACAAGACAATTATACAGATATTTGTTGTATACAATGTGTTTATGACAATCATTTTTTGTGTAAGGCCCACTAAATTATTTTTGCCCTAATTTAAAAGGGTTGTCCCAAATCAGTTGGACCTAGGGCTGGCTCATAGGGAGCCAAAGACCCTAACCCGCCCTAACACTCTCATTTTCACTCACTTTACAGAAACACAGCCACCTCTCTCTCAATCTCTTCCAAAATTGTGCTCTGCTAGGGTTTGGGTACCACTTTGGTCAAGCAAGTTTGAACTTAGTTCATTTTTCACGTAAGTTGTCCCTCATCCCATACTTGCATATTTTCCTACTACTGTTACTCTTAGTAACTTAAGTCCCTATTGTTCCTTTAATTTTTCCAGCTCCTTAAGTTGTTCCTTGAGCTGTCATGCCCCACTGCTTAGAGTCGAGGTTCTGTTCTAGCTATTTCCAGGTAAGGGAAGCTAGAACCTTTTTGTTTAATGCGATTGCGGGTTATTTTTGTTTTTGTTTCACGATTCTTGAGATTGTGTGCTATTATGGATGCATGGGATGTCTGGTTATTTTGTTTGGTATGTATGTATGGCTGATCCAGGTGCGAACAGTGGCGAGAACTGATAATCTCACCCAAGCGAGCTTGTCTCGCCTAGGCGAGATAAGTAGAGGCTTACCCATGCCCTTTTACGCTAGTTGTCGCTCAGGCGACCAAATCTTATTTTGAGCGAGGGAGTGTCTCGCTCAGGCGAGGGGGTCTCACCTAAGCGAGAATGTGCAAAAGGCCACTGTTCTTGTTTGTCGAGCTCTCGCCTAGGCGAAAGGAGTTCGCCTGAGCGAGAGTCCCTCTCGCCTGAGTGAGACCTTTCTGCCTGAGCGAGGAGTTGGGCGAGAGTGCGTCCTTGTTTGATATTTTCTCTGTTCTTGGATGTTTGGCATATATTTGATTGGATTATTAGATTAAAGCATGAGGTGAATAAATATGCATGAGTAAGAGGATGTGTGAGTTGTGGATGATGAACATGGATGATTCTTGACATGTAATGCACATGAAATGGTTGGTTATAAAAGTGACATGGAATTGGCATGAACATGAATGTGATACAAATTAATGGATTATGTTATTGGTGTGGTTAGGACGTAATTCCACGACGGTGTCGTGGTGGTGCCTCGTTGGTTAGGACGTAATTCCATGAGTCTCTAGGTGAGACTTCATGGTGGTGCCTCAGTTGGTCGGTACGTAATTCCATGGCCCCTGTGTGTGGGCAGCAGGAGGCCTGAAACTCATTAAGGGTTAACCTTGTGTGTGGGGGTTGAGATATTGTAACACTTAGCTCGGGGGTGAGCAACTCGATAGAGCAGGGAAATCCACCACAAGTGCAAGCATCCACTGAATCTAACTAAATTATATGTATCCGGATGAGTCGTGTCTGAGTCCTAGTGTATTGTGTGCAAGTCATAACAAGATTGGTTGATATATATATATATATATATATATATATATATATACCTGTTGAAATATGAAAGTTGTGTGTGACAGCATGATGAACTATTTTCTACTCTAGCTTACCCTTGTTGCTTGTTGTATGTTCTATGTGTTTGGTTTTCTCCTTTTGCGATGATCATCAATTTATTGGTGTGAGCAGATGCGAGAAATCCTCGTGGTCAACAAGGTGATGGAGGTTCCGCTGCTTAGTCATCTGGACTTGAGCTCTACTCATTTTGTCTTTCTTTAGGGCTATGGCCCATGTATTGGCTTATCTTTTAAAATCTCTTTTTGATTACTGTTGAACCTTGTATCTTGTCTTGTTTTGGCATCAAGGTGTGTCTTGGATATTGTGAGGAGTAATGTTTATACTCCAAGACTGCGCTACTATATTATTATGTGTGACGCCTCTTTATCAATTAAATGGGGTGTTACATTTTGTGCGTGTGATAGTTCAACATAATGGTATAAATCTTGTTGCCATAAAGTATAATATGATGGTCTTATGTGAATTGCCACAACACTCCGTCATTTAATGCACTGCACAAACAATGATAGTTAAAACTGTTATAATTTGTTTATTGTAAAATAATCCAATGTGAAGAGTAACACCTAAAAGCATCATTATTTTCATTGTACTAAAATGTAATATGACATTTTGAACTGTCATAATTTGAACGTAAAATTATTTCAACCATTTTATAATATCATAATTTATTTAACATGTTTTTCATAAAATAGAAAAAAGTAGAAATGGAGTACCATTTCCAACATCCGGTGCTTGGAATAAAAAAAAAACTTTTAAGTTTTTCAATTTCACTGTTTATTATAATAAACTTATGTAATTTCTTAAGTAAACTAGTAAATTTTACCTCAGTAACTAAGGGATGTACCAAACCAGCAACCATAGCAGCAAAATGCTTAGGAATGTCAATGATGTAGGCTAGTAGTGTTTACATTTGGTTTTTGACAATTGTGAGCTCATTTTCCATCTTCAGAACCTTGTCCTCTATATTTGTTGAAGTTGCATTACATGAAACAAAATTCATACCACTTAACCTTATAGTTGATTGCTTAAAAGCAAGAGTAGCATAAGCTCCACGTGACAGTCCTCTAAGCCGACCTAGATGTTCTGTACCAAATATGATACCAACTGGATCATTTGGAGATATATCTGATGCAATTTCTGGATTTTTCAACATTAGCTCATCTATTTGTTCCTACATTAAATTGGAATAATAGTTCATCATTGAATCATATACTACTACTAATCAATTGGAATAATAGTTCATCATTGAATCATCTGCTAAAATTCCAGTCAACAGATTAAAAGACACCATTTAAAATGTTGAAAAATATTTCAATAGATTAAAAGACACAATAAAGACCATATACATCTAATAAATGGTAAATGGTCTACAAAGTGAAATATAATCTTTTCCCCATGATTGATCTATATAGAGGGCATGCATATAAGGCTTGATCAACTCGAGCAATATCAAATCTCCATAACTTCATCAATGTAGGCATGATTCCAAAGCAATGACTTCAAGTTACTTCAACAAAGCTTCATCAAATCTTCAAGTAACACACCATCTAGGCTACGCATGTCAACAAGTTAGTCCAAACTCAATTAGCAAACTGAAAGTCAAAGTGACCACCAAACTAACAAATTATGCAAACTCAAACCAACAAATTATGAAGACTTAAATTACCCAACCAACAAAACAACAATTAGTCCATACTCTAATCATCAAATTGAAAGTTAAAATGACCACCAAACTAGTAAACTAACAAATTATGTAGACCAAAACGAGAAAATTATGAAGACTTAAACCATCCAACCAACAAACGAACAATTAGTCCAGACTCAATTAACAAACTAAAAGACTCATACCACCAAACCAACAAACTTACCAATTATCTAGACTCAAACCAGTAAAATAAGGTTTCAAACCAACAAATTATCCACATACACAAACTAGCAAATTATGAACACTTAAACCACCAAACCAACAAACTAACAATTAGTCCAAACTAAAACCAACAAATTATGAAAACTTAAACCACTTAAACTAGTATATACAAAACAATACTATAATGTCAAGTGGGAAAACATATTGACAACAAAAAGAAAAAAACTTGAGGATCCATACACATATGAAGATAAATAATTACTAAATGGTTAAAAACATTAACTTTTTAACATGAAAAAATTTATTGAGAGATAAAAATCACAAGGTAGTAAAAAATAATTTCAAAACAAAGCATATATAAGAAACCATAAACAAAATGACAATAAACCATAAACGTTCAAAACAATTATAATACTAATAATCCTAAAATTATAAAATAGAATGTTTGTTTTTATGAAAAAAATTTGTAACCTAATAAGTTGGGATAACAATTATTCAAAATATTTATGTAGTAGAAAATTTATTATATCATAGATGATAATATTGATGGGAAATAACATCATTTCAAAATTACCTTAAGTGAAATGATGTAGTCATATTTAACATATTTCTAACTTCAGTGTAGAAACGTCTTTGGAGGCATCTCGTCTTTGGAGGCATCTTGTCTCTCGTACATCTCATCTTTGTAAATTAAAGATTGAAAGATCGCAATTGTAAAATCGTTCTTTCAATGAACAAAGTTGATTGTAATTCTATAAGAAGGTACCAATCATGTAACATCTCAATTGCATAAGTGTTCAAAATAATCCAAGTGTGATTTTATGTCTCATATTGGATAGAAATGACAAAGTTAAACACCATATAGGAAAAAAGACACATAAACTCAATGCCTCGAGGTTTTAGGTTAAAAGTGGTGTCAATTCCTTATGTGAGTTGGACTCATGTCACATTTATATAAAATCTCCCCTTAAGCAATCCTCCCTCGAGAAAAGAAAAAAATCATTAGCGATATCAAAGCCTTAGGTTCATCTTGGTGATCAACTTAGACCATTGTGACAACAACAACAACACAACACAATAACACCACAATCACCACAATAACAAACTCTTGAGGAGATTGTTGAGTAAAATTTGTTATAAAAATAATGTATCACAAAATTATCTCTACTCCATGATTTTTTCCATGCTCTTTGTTGTTGTTGCTATCTTTGCGGAGGCATTGCTTTATTAAGATTTAGCGCATATTTCCTCACCTTTGCGAATGCATTCTAGATTTTCCTCCGTAATACCTCGAAACTAACCCAGATAGAGCCGCAAGTGTCGCGAGGGTTGTTTTGAACGTTGTAGATTTTCTTTCTTTCGTAGGCCATGTTGTGAAGTTATTATTAAAATTTCTTGTCCTGATTCATCTAACCCCACTTTTAAAGAAAATAGAGTTATAAACGACAATCCTCTTAAGGAAAATAAAGCTGAAGGAGAAGATATAATTATTGCGGTTGTTTCCGAAATAAACCTTGTGACTTATGTGAACACATGAGTGGTTGACTCTGGTGCTACTGGGCACATATGTGCACACATAAGTGCTTTTAACTCGTACACTAGTGTGGGGGATGGAGAATAACTCGTTTATCTTAGTGGTTCCAGGATAATTCTTGTCCTAGAAAAGAAAAGGTTCTTTTAAAACTCATATATGGATTAATTACAACGACTTGGATTAATTAATATTTATGATAAACAAAGTAGTAAATGTGATCTAGTTGTTAGAATTAATTCATACTAATCTAGTTGATTTAAAACAAACCATGTCTAGCGATGCTAAATATTGTTTTTTAACCTTTATAGATGATTATTTTTAACTTATAAAGCGAAAGTAGAAAATCAATTGAATAATCAAATTAAGAGGATTAAATTAGATAGACGTGTTGAGTTTGTATTGTTTAATGACTATTATTTTAAAGAAGGTATTATCCATGAAGTAACTCCAACATATTCAGATGAGTCTAGTTAAGTAGCTGAGAGAAAGAATAGACCCTTAAATAAATGATGAATTCCATGCTTATTAGTTCTATTACACTTTATAACTTTTGGGTAAAAGCTTTTCTTACTGCATGCATTTTACAAAATAGGATACCTCATAAGAAAATTGGTAAACTCCCTATGAGTTGTGGAGAGATTGTCACCCTAATCTTAAATACTTGAGAGTGTGGAGGTGCCTAACTAAGGTAATATTACTCGATCCTAGGAAAAGGAAAATATGCTTTAAAACCTCTAATTGTATGTTCTTAGGCTATGTTGAACATAATGTTACCTATAGGTTTGTTGTAATTAAAAGTGATTTAATTGAACATAATAGTATAATGGAAACAAAAAATGTTGGGTTTTTTTAACACATTTTTCCTTTAAAGGTTAATGACACACTAGAACAACCTATGAATACTAATAGTGATGCCCTATGTGAGGATTTAAGAAGAAGTAAAAGACAAAGGAAGGAAACTTCCTTCGGAGATGACTTTTATACTTGTCTAGTTGAAAATGATCCAACAAGTTTTTTAGAAGCTATTATATGACTCAAATTAAAGGGTTTTATGTTGTACCTTGTCAAGAGAATAAAGTCTGCAAACTTTTAAAATCTTTGTATGGGTTGAAACAAACACCAAAACAATGACATGAAAAGCTTGACAATGTGTTACTTTGAGATGACTTTTCACCTAACGATGTTGATAATTGTGTGTACTCTAAATAAAAAAATGGTGAATGTGTCTGATGTGTTCAAATTTTTGCCCTCATTTAATATTTAAATTTGGGGATTTAATTGAATTTTAGTGCTTAAAAGATTGATTTAATCAAGATTTGTGATTGTTGAATTTATTGAGTTCGTAAGATAAAAATGGAGTAAAAAGTGATTTTAGTTGCATAAAATATTATTGGATATTCTAACATTAGTTAATGCAGCTGAAATTTAATTTGGGTTATTAAAATGTGGATGTTCCGAGTTACAAGTTAAGTCCAAAATTATTAAATTCTGGAAAGAAATAATCCAGGAGCTAAATGTACCCCCAGTTTTTATTTTATACGATCCTTCTTCAAGTGGACCACCTAAAAACCTGTTATGCACCCTTAGTTTCTACTAAGTCGTATCCCTCCTACCACTTAAACCCAACTCAACCATATCATGCCATGTGGCAACCCTTCACTAATTAAACTGACAAACCAGAACATGACACATGTCTAAATCCAAGCACTCATGAACTAGCCAATTAGTGCTTGCCACGTCATCATCTTCCCCCATCTCACACATGAAACCCTAGCCTCCATCTTCATGTTGTTGCCGCATTTGTAGAGCTGCAACTACCAGACCTGTTCGAACCAACAACCACTGCACCATCCATCATCTTCTCCCACGAACCAACCACGTCTTCCTCCATGCAATGAACCAGATTCGCGATGCACCATCGTGAAGACAAAGGCACCATTGACGCTTATAGAAGAGAGTGCGAACCACCAAGGGTCTGCAACAATTTTGAAACTTGCGCACCAGTGGACATAGTACGTTCACACACCACGAACTACCATGGTTCCATCACATGCACTGTGAACACGAACACGTTTCAACAATTGCAGCACGCATCAACATCACAAATTTGCCATTATCATCTCCGCTATGTTGTTCAACACCGTGCTTGAAGACGACTATCGTTTGCCGGAATAATAGCCACGTCGCCGGACCACCGTGAACCATCATCAACAACCTCTACATTAAACACATTGACGAACTTGCGACAATAACCATTGCAACGTGAACTAGCAAACTTAGAGGAGAGAGAAAGAACTACCACATGTTAGCCTATTATTGCACAGTCAAATGGTCAAAATAGTCAATTGTTGTCCAAAACTAGTCAAAGCTGGTCAAATAGTCAAATAGGAGGGGTGAAATTGGAAATAGGACATATATTAAGTTGCTAAATAATTAATTACAAATTTTAATTAATTATCTTTTATATATCTTAAATTATCAGCAGAGAAAATCTTCAAAATATTTTAGAAATTGATAAAATTTGTTAATTATTTGAGGAATATTATATCAACAGATAAAAGATTTCAGCAACAGAAAAGATAAAGTTCAAGTCCAATCAAGGCCTATATAAAGAGACATAAGGGAGTAGAAGAAGGACACTGAGCAACTCTCTGGTTTTTGAAGCTACCATCCACCACATCTCTCCTTTTTCCATCCTTTTATTTCTTTTCTCTCATTCATCATTTATCATGTATTTCTTCCAATCCATGGAGGCTAAGATTTTAAGGTTGGTTCCACTGTAATTTCATTATGGATTCTGAGGTTAAATTAAAATAATGTCTTTGTTCTTTTTATTATTGTTTTTACTTTCAATTCATCTATATCTTTTATCTCTGAATCACGTGAAAAGTAACGGTTTTACATCATAGCTAATTAGTTAGATGTTTTAGTCTACATGCATGTTAATCACATGAGTTCAAGGGTTTTTAACTTTAATTGAGAATTTACTTTGATTAAATTTAGAAACTTTCATGTAATTAAATGAATTTTTGCTAATAATTGAGAATGTACTTTTATTAGAGGTAAAAACTTTAATTAGAATTAATCAAGTATTTACTTTGGTTAATTAACTTCTTGCTTGATTTTCGAGGTAAAAGAATAGACATGATTAAGAATATACTTTGCTTGAATCTACTATGATTACTCTACAAAGTTCTTACTTTTGTTTGAGAATTTACTTTGGTTAATAGTAAGAACGCCAACAAATTAATTAAGAATTTACTTTAATTAATTTGAAGTCAAAAAAATAGTTAATTGAACAATAATCTGAAGATAATCAATGAAGAATCTATATTGAAAGTAGTGGAATTGGCCTGTTTTATTATAATTGTTTTTAAGTCTTTTATTAATTTTCCATTTCATTCTTAAATTCTTCTCTAAATTTTTGCATATCATCATATAGTTTTAATTGCATTAGGATAGATTTCTTATAAGAGTCAAATATTAAAAATCAATTCCATACTCGTTGGGATACCACTCAGGTTTAGCTTAACCTTATCTAGTTGGTTCACTACTAACTTGGCAATATTTAAGTTGCTAAAGTTAAATAGTGTTAATTTGATCGCTTAACGACAACGATATCAAATTTAAAACAAGCACCAAAACAATGACATGAAAAGCTTGACAATGTGTTACTTTGTGATGACTTTTCACTTAACGATGTTGATAATTGTGTGTACTCTAAATCAAAAAATGGTGAATGTGTCATAATATGTTTGTACGTGGATGACATGCTAATTTTTGGTACATGCACTGTTATATTCTTTAAAACTAAATTATTTTCTAGGATCTAAATTTGAAATAAAAGACATGGGTGAAGCGAATGTGACTTTAAATGTTAGAATCGTAAGGAAGGGAGATAATATATTACTACCCCAAGAACAATACATTGAGAAAATTCTTAGGAAGTTTGAATATTTTGACTTTATAATAGTGAGTACCCTTTATGATGTTAACTCTAAATTAAAGAAAAATAGAGGAGAATTTATTTCTCAACCTCGATATTCCCAGATAATTAGGACCTTACTACATTTAATGAGCTTTTCTAGATCTAATATTGTTTTTGCAAGAGTTAGACTGAGTAGGTACGCTCAATGCGCAAATCAAAAGCATTGGGATACACTTGCAATACTTATGACATACTTAAGAGGCTCAATGGATTTTGCATTGAATATAGTGGATTTCTCGTTGTACTAGAATGATACAATGATGCTAACTGGATCTCTAATTCATATAAGACGAAATCCACTAGTGGTTATGTATTCACACTTAGGGTGGTGCGATTACATGGAGATTAGCCATGAAAAAAATTATTGCAATATCAATAATGGAATCTGAGTTTTTTGCTCTCAAAATGGTTGGTAGTGAAGTTAAGTGTTGAAAAGCTTCTTAGAAAACATTCCGCTAGGAATGAAACTAACTTCATCTATGTCAATACATTGTGATTGCTAATCAACAATAGTTATAGCTAAAAACAAGAACTACAATGGAAAGATAAACATATAAAATTGAGATATAATTTGGTGAAACAACTACCACAGAGTGGAACTATTTCCATTGATTATCTAAAGTCATGATAGAATCTAGCAGATTTTTTGACAAAATCCTTTGGAAGAAATATAATTTTATAAACATTGAGGGGGAAGGGACTTAAGCCACTTTCAAACAAACAAGTGATGGTAACCTTTGTGATTGGAGATCCCATGAATAAGGTTCATATGAGTAAAAACAAGTTGTTCGTTAATTCTGATAGCACTAAATTGATTTAAAATCAATTATGTCCACTCCTATGATGTGTGAAAGTGCAAGAGACTACATTATTGAGAGGTTAAACTTTCTGATTAAAATTTTATGTGGTGTAAGGATTTTAATTTAAACAAAATTTTTAAGGATTTTCATATCCCTTATGAGTGGTGTATGATTTGTAGCAGATGCTTGATGAAATCACCTACGTAAGTGTCGAGTGAGGCTGCTTGTATGAGATCTTGGCATGATCTCTAGAGCACTCCTGAATACTAGGCACACACATGGTCTAGCAAGTGCAACAAAGCGATAACAACAAGAATTGCAAGGATGTATTATGACTGATAAACTGCTAACACTGTAAAAAATATAAATAAAAGCCCACGGAAAATTTAATGTGGTTCAACACCTCAAGGCCTACATCTACAAATAATCAACAAAAAACATTAAAGTGCAATTTTTTGTGGTTCAAAATTGCAAACCCTTTATAGTACAATTTTTCTGACAAAAATTGCAAACTTTCCAATGACACATAACTGTCCAAGCCTCTCATACACCTAAGAATTGAGTTGTGGTAACAATTGCAAAAGAAACTCCTTATTTTAATAGTATTTGTCTGTTGCTCTATTCTTCATGTTACTTGATGTGAGACTTTAGTGAATACTCACTTCAGAACCAATACACATCAAATGTCTTTGGTTCATATAGCTTGCTATACTAGTTATATTGTGTGTTAAATTTCTCAATCTAAGTCTGGTTCATTTAACTTGTTATACCATATATATATATATATATATATATA
>Ga0214544_1011721_pt1 | contig 11917 bp, 6 predicted proteins | sample CNSS3metaG_FD_160074 | JGI IMG/M metagenome (GOLD analysis project Ga0214544, IMG submission 160074) | Root nodule microbial communities from cowpea collected in UCLA plant growth center, Los Angeles, California, USA - CNSS3 | ecosystem: Host-associated > Plants > Roots > Nodule | place: USA...
TCAAATAAAATATCAAAAGATATATTTTTCCCAAATTATCTTCTATCATAAAGATAAAGAAAATTGCAAGGTCCAATTTTTTTGTTCCTCTCTTCTTGGTTTAGCCAAACTTCTTCACTTTTTCAAGCTTTTCTTGCCGTCTTCATGCAATGCTTGGCTTGGATTTTTGTTCTTTTGATAATTTCTTATTCTTGGATTTATCTTTAAGGTGTCATGAAGCTTTAATCAATTTATTTCCACACCTCCATGAGCTCAACTTAGTTGCAGCTGCACTAACACACCTCAAAATATCCAACGAATATTTTTGCAACTAAAAAGCTATTTTTAACATGTTTTTGTATCTCATGCTCAATAATCCAAATAATAGGAAATCCCAATTAAATCAATCTTTAAGCACACAAATTCAATTAAATACCCATAATTAAACATTAAATGAGGGCAAAAATACGCACTCATCACCTAGACAAGTTCGTGGTGGTTTTCATCGACGACATTTTGATATACTCCCAAACTCATGAAGAACATGCGGAGCATCTGAGGATAGTCCTGAGCATCTTGAGAGAGAAGCAGCTCTATGCAAAGTTGTCTAAGTGTGAGTTTGGGATGACCACAGTCCAATTCTTGGGGCATGTGATCTCGGCCCAGGGCATATCAGTAGACCCATCCAAAGTTAAGGCTGTGTTAAAATGGGAGCGTCCTAAATCAGCGACTAAGATTATGAGCTTTGTGGGACTGGCAGGATACTACCGAAGGTTTATTGAGGGGTTTTCTAAGATCGTGGCACCCTTGACACGGTTGACTCGTAAGGATCAGCCTTTTGCCTGGACCGACTGGTGTGAGAATAGTTTTCAGGAGTTGAAGCAGAAGCTGACCAGTGCTCCCTTGTTGGTGATCCCTGATACCAGTAGACCCTTTGAAGTTTACTGTGATGCCTCCCATCAGAGGTTAGGGTGCGTTCTGATGCAAGAAAGGAGAGTGGTTGCCTACGCCTCTAGGCAGCTTAAAAGTCATGAGAAGAACTACCCCACAAATAATCTCGAGTTAGCGGCTGTGGTGTTTGCATTGAAAATCTGGAGACATTATCTGTATGGTGCTCAGTTCCAGGTTTTCAGTGATCACAAGAGCTTGAAGTACCTGTTCGACCAGAAAGAGTTGAACATGAGGCAGAGACGATGGATGGAGTTCTTAAAGGACTTTGACTTCGAACTATTGTACCACCCGGGGAAAGCGAATGTGGTGGCGGACGCTCTAAGCAGAAAAATAGTTCATGCCTCTTATATGATGGCTAGGGAGTTGGATTTGGTGGAACAGTTCAGAGACATGTAAATACAGGTGACTTTAGGAGAGGGTGTCATTAGATGCAACCATCTAACCGTATCTAGTGATTTCCTTGTCCTGATAAAGGAGAGGCAATTATCTGACCCCAAATTGCGGGGAACAGTGGAATTGCTTGGCACAGAGAAGGCCAAGGACTTTGAGATGGGAGGTGATGGGGTGTTAAGATTCAGAGGTAGGGTCTGCATACTTGAGGACTTGGAAGTGAAGGGTATGATTCTTGAAGAGGGGCACAAGAGTCGCTTTAGCATGCACCCAAGCATGACTAAAATGTATCATGATCTAAGAGAATCTTTCTGGTGGACGAGAATGAAGTCGGACATTGCTTGGTATGTGTCATCCTGTTTAACCTGCCAGAAGGCTAAGACAGAACATTAGAGGCCTGGAGGGATGCTGCAACAGTTGGAGATTCCAGAGTGGAAGTGGGATAGCATCGCTATGGATTTTTTTACCCATTTACCACGGACGGTGAGGAGCCATGATGCCATATGGTTTATAGTTGACCGTCTGACCAAGAGTTCCCATTTCCTCACAGTGAATCTGAGAATGTCCATGATGAAGTTGGCACAATTGTATATCAATGAGATTGTGAGATTGCATGGAGTGTCGATGAGCATAGTCTTAGATAGGGATCCACGATTCACCTCCCGTTTCTGGCAGACGTTGTAGGGTGCCATGGGCAACAGACTGACTATGAGCTCAGCTTACCACCCCCAGACAGATGGTCAGTCCGAGAGGACAATACAGTCTTTTGAGGACCTCTTGTGGACGTGCGTGCTAGATCATCTTGGTGCGTGGGACGAGGTCCTGCCTCTGGTGGAGTTTACCTATAATAATAGTTTCCATGCAAGCATTAGCATAGCACCATATGAAGCTCTCTATGGCAGGAGATGCAAGACTCCCTTGTGTTGGTACCAAGACGGAGAGTCAGTGGTGGTAGGGCCAGAGTTGCTGAGGCAAACTACAGAGAAGCTCAAGTTAATACAAGAAAGGATGAAGGCATCTCAGAGTAGACAAAAATTCTATGCTGATCAGAGGAGAAGACCTTTGGAGTTTGCAGTGCGAGATCATGTTTTCTTGAGGATTACCTCAACCACTGGTGTGGGGAAGGCTATTCGCTCAAGGAAGTTATCTCCTAAGTTCATTGGTCCATATCAGATCCTGAGGAAGATTGGACCAGTGGCTTATGAGATCGCCTTACCTCCTTAGCTATCCAACCTTCACTCCGTATTCCATGTCTCTCAGCTCAGAAAATATGTGTTTGATCCCTCTCATGTGCTCGAAGCAGAAGATCTACAGGTTAGAGGAGATCTCTTAGTGGAGGTTCAGCCGGTTAGTCTTGGTGATAGTCAAACAAGGCAGCACAAGGGGAAGTCTGTCAGTCTAGTCTAGGTCATCTGGGATAAAAGAATGGGGGATTCCATGTGGGAACTTGAAGAGGAAGTGAAGGAATCATATCCACACCTATTCTCTAGTGAGTCTTAATTTTCGGGACGAAAATTTTTGTTGTTGGGGAGATTGTGAGAACCCAATTTCTTTTTTTAGCCCTTTAATCTCTCTTCTCTCTCTGCCAACCACACCACAGAACAACACTACATTTCACTGCACCTTTCTCCCTCTCCTCTCCATTTGCCTTCTCTCTACCAAAAATTTGAATTTCTCTCCCTCTGTTGCAGAATGCAAACCTGAGGCTGGTTCAGGACCTCTCCTCTCAACTACAATTCCTTTTCCTCCATGTAAGTTACTCCCAACCTTTACATCCTTCTTTAATTCGAAATCTGTAGAACCCCATTCCTGCTGAGTTAATTTGGGAACCATTCTCATACTTTGAACCTGCATTTCCAGCTCACTAAGTGGTACAACTGAAGTGCTCTTGGGTGGGAGGATTCTAGCTAGTAGAAATATATAGAGGTAAGGGAAGCTAACCACTCTTCTTAATTTGAATAGAAAATTCGTAGATGAGCTTGAATTACACGTTTGATTGATGAATTGGTGTTTGAATTACATGATTTGGTGAATAATTGATTTGTGCTTGAGGAAGACTGATCTGCTGCATGTGGAAACAGGTTCGTGACCTGGTATTTTCGCCTAGGCGAGTTACTCTCGCCTGAGCGAAAACACCAGGAGACGCACCTCTGTTCCTGCGCGAAGTGACACCTAGGCGAGCTGGAGTCGCCTTAGTGAGAGACGATCTCGTCTAGGAGAACCAGCCTAACATGAGCGAGAGTTCGCCCATGTTTTCTCTTTTAGCCACTATTAGTGTCTCACCTAGGCGAGACTGGCTCGCTTGAGCGAGATGACCTCTCGCCTAGGCTAGACTTTTTAGCCTGAGCGAGAGCTACTGCAGTAGTAGTGCTCTAATTCTGTTTTCGTTAGTGGAAATGTATGTTTTAATGAATCATTATGCAACTTAGGCCCTGTGTGGTTGGAATGCTACCATTGATGTATTGTATGATTAAATTGAATTAATACAAATTATGAGAAGATGAGGTTGAAATGGAATTTCAAGGGAAATCCAAGTGAAATGGTAGTGTGTGTAAAGATGTAAGGAATCAATAATGGTTAGTATCCTGGAACTCCAATAATCATTCAAGCTCAGATAGAGTAGAATGAATTATGTCGTGAGGAGTAGTAGGAGGTCCTCGTCGTTGGACTTGATCCAGTCCTAGACGTGAAGGGGACTTACCCTGGGAACGGTCGGGTGAATACTCCATGTGTCCAGACTCTGCAGAGTTTGGGAACCGTTACAGGTGCACGCCACCAAGTGCTCCAACGTCACTTACACAATCCGGATATCGAGTCTAGAACTTATAATTGAATTATATGCTATGAATGATCTTTCTAACTGTGAAGTTTATCAATGTTTCTCATTTCAGTTAGCTTACCCTTCTTGTTTGTGTTTGCCTGCTTTGTATATTATCCTTTTGCAATGATCACCTATGTTGGGTGTGAGCAGAGCAGAAACCAGATGGAGATATCCCCTCCTGAGAAGGAGTTGAAGCCTTGCTGGGAGTGTTCGCTATAGTCATAGGTTACTGTTGTACGTTTTGGAGTTTGTGTAGTTTAGTATCCTTTCTACCTACTCTTTCCTTGTATATATATGTATATATATATATATATATGTAGTAGTGTGGAGGACTGTACTAGATTCATATACTATGTGTGTATAACTATTATGCCTACTATCTGCTATGTTTAATCATGATATAATGTTTTATTTGATAGTGTGAGGAACTATTAAATGGGATGTTACAATGGATGTGATAGATTAAAACTTATATTTAAATCATAAAAAAACAAGATTACCAAATTGTACTTTATTTTAAAAATAATTAAAAGTTATTATTATATAAGTTTGATTTATCGTAGAAAAAATATGAAAATGTATAAATGAAAATAACATATTTTAATAAAAAAATATTTAAAAGATAATGTAATAGAAAATTTTATAATTAAAAATTACTTTTTAAACATTATTTTATAACAATTTTAAAATTTTCGTGATTACTTATTTTTGTAAATATAATTTGAAAATTCATATTTTTACATCATTTTGATAATTAAGCTGAAAAATAAATTGCGGATATCATTGTAATCTTGATATCACCCTCAAACCAAGACATAACAGACATCATTTAAAAATATAAGAATTTTCGTCTTCCTTTCCCTCTCTCTCCCTCAAGGTTGATTGGATGGAGAAGGAGAGGATGACATCAAGTGGATTACAGTGTGAAGTTTGTGTTGTTCACTTTAAGTGGATTAAAGGTGAAACTGGGTGGATTAAGAGTAAAGTTTTTTCAAGTTTATGAGTGATTTGATGGATGTAAGAGATTAAAACTTATATTTAAATCATAAAAACAACAAGGTTAACAAATTGTACTTTATTTTAAAAATAATTAAAAATTAGGTATAAATACACATTTGGTACCCAAACTTTTTCGGAAAGTTCAATGTGGTACCCGAACTTTAGGAATGTTCAATTTGGTACCCCAATTTTCTAAAGAGATTCAATTTGGTCCTCTCTATTAAGTTGGAGTTAACACCGTGTCCGTACAAGACACGTGTCAAGCCATGAAATTTTTATTTTTTTAATTTTTTTTCAAAAAAATTAAAAACTGCCACGTGTCAGTTTATCATCGTGCCACATGGCAGCTTACAATCATGACATGTGGCAGTGTAATAGTTGTTTTCAATTTAGTACCCTAATTTAAATTTTTGGTTCAATTTAGTACCCAAATTTTTTAAAATGATCCAATTTCGTCCTTTCCTATTCGAGACCAAATTAGTAAATAAGCTTAATTATAACTTATATAAACATGTTAAAATAATTGTTTTGAATTTATACATCAAATCACTACACCTAAATATTCAAATTATTTTATTTTTTACAAGTGTAAAAAATTTCATGTATAAACAATTACAAAGGTTAAAATGAAAAAAATAAAATAATTAGGTGAAATGATTTGATGTATATATTAGAAAAAGTTATTGTAACATGTATATATAGGTTGTAATTAAGCTTATTTACTAATTTGGTCTCAAATGGAAGATGACGAAATTGGATGATTTAAAAAAATTAGGGTACTAAATTGAACCAAAAATTTAAATTGGGGTACTAAATTGAAAACATCTATTATACTGCCACGTGTCATGCTTGTAAGCTGCCACATGGCACGATGATAAACTGACACGTGGCAGTTTTTTAAATTTTTCTGAAAAAAAATATTAAAAAAAATAAAATTTCATGGCTTGACACGTGTCCTGTATGGACACGGTGTTAACTCCAACTTAACGGAGATGACCAAAGTGAATCTCTTTAGAAAATTGGGGTACCAAATTGAACAATCCTAAAGTTCAGATACCACATTGAACTTTCCGAAAAAGTTTGGGTACCAAATGTGTATTTATACCTAAAAATTATTATTATATAACTTTGATTTATCGTAGAAAAAATATGAAAATGTATAAATGAAAATAACATTTTATAAAAAAAATATTTAAAAGATAATGTAATAAAAAAAATTGTAATTAAAAATTACTTTTAAACCTTATTTTATAACAATTTTCAAATTTTCGTGACTAATTATTTTTGTGAAAATAATTTGAAAGTCATATTTTTACATCATTTTCACAATTAAGCTGAAAAATAAATTGCGGACATAATTCTAATCTTGATATCACCCTCAAACCAAGACATAACAGACATGATTTAAAAATAGAAGAATTTCCCTCACCCTTCCCCTTTCTCTCCCTCAAGGTTGATTGGATGTAAAGGGAGAGGATGACATCAAGTGGATTACAATGTGAAGTCTGTGTTGTTCACTTTAAGTGGATTAAAGGTGAAACTGGGTGGATTAAGAGTAAAGTTTGTTCAAGTTTGTGTGTGATTTGATGGATGTGATAGATTCAAACTTATATTTAAATCATAAAAAAACAAGATATCCAAATTATACTTTATTTTCAAAATAATTAAAAATTATCATTATATAAGTTTGATTTATCGTAGAAAAGATATGAAAATGTATAAATGAAAATAACATATTTTAATAAAAAAATATTTAAAAGATAGTGTAATAAAAAAATTTATAATTAAAAATTTTCGTGATTAATTATTTTTGTAAAAATAATTTGAATTCATATTTTTATACTATTTTAATAATTAAGCTGAAAAATAAATTGCGGACATAATTGTAATCTTGATATCACCCTCAAACCAAGACATAACAGAGATAATTTAAAAATAGAAGAATTTCCCTCTTCCTTCCTAACTTTCACTCAAGATTTATTGGATGGAGAGGGAGAGGATGACATCAAATAGATTATAGTGTGAAGTTTGTGTTGTTCACTTTAAGTAGATTAAAGGTGAAAGTGAGTGGATTAAGAGTGAAGTTTGTGAGTGATTTGATGGATGTGATAGATTAAAACTTATATTTAAATCATAAAAAAACAAGATTACCAAATTGTACTTTATTTTAGAAATAATTAAAAATTATTATTATATAAGTTTGATTTATCGTAGAAAAAATATGAAAATGTATAAATAAAAAAACAGATTTTAATACAAAAATATTTAAAAGAAAATGTAATAGAAAATTTTATAGTTAAAAATTACTTTTTAAGCCTTATTTTATAATAATTTTAAGATTTTCGTGTTTAATTATTTTTGTAAAAATAATTTGAAAATTCATATTTTTACATCATTTTCATAATTAAGCTGAAAAATAAATTGTGGACATCATTGGAATCTTGATCACTTTTAAACCAAGACATAACCGACATGATTTAAAAATAGAAGAATTTCGCTTTTCCTTCCCCTCTATCTCCCTCAAGGTTGATTGGATGGAGAGGGAGAGGATGACATCAAGTGGATTACAATGTGAAGTTTGTGTTGTTCACTTTAAGTGGATTAAAGGTGAAACTAGGTGGATTAAGAGTAAAGTTTGTTAAAGTTTGTGAGTGATTTGATGGATGTGATAGATTAAAAATTATATTTCAATCATAAAAAAACAAGATTACCAAATTGTACTTTATTTTAAAAATAATTAAAAATTATCATTATATAAGTTTCATTTATCGTAGAAAAAATATGAAAATGTATAAATGAAAGTAACATATTTTAATAAAAAAATATTTAAAAGATAATGTAATAAAAAATTTTATAATTAAAATATACTTTTTAACCCTTAGTTTATAACAATTTTCAAATTTTCGTGATTAATTATTTTTGTATAAATAATTTGAAAGTCATATTTTTACACCATTTTCATAATTAAGCTGAAAAATAAATTGCGGACATAATTATAATCTTGATATCACCCTCAAACCAAGACATAACAGAGATAATTTAAAAATAGTAGAATTTCCCTCTTCCTTCCCCTCTTTGACTCAAGGTTGATTGGATGGAGAAGGAGAGGATGACATCAACTAGATTATAGTGTGAAGTTTGTGTTGTTCACTTTAAGTAGATTAAAGGTGAAAGTGGGTGGATTAAGAGTGAAGTTTGTGAGTGATTTGATGGATGTGATAGATTAAAACCTATATTTAAATCATAAAAAAACAAGATTACCAAATTGTACTTTATTTTAAAAATAATTAAAAATTATTATTATATAAGTTTGATTTATCACAGAAAAAATATGAAAATGTATAAATGAAAATAACAGATTTTAATACAAAAATATTTAAAAGAAAATGTAATAGAAAATTTTATAGTTGAAAATTACTTTTTAAGCCTTATTTTATAACAATTTTAAAATTTTTGTGATTAATTATTTTTGTAAAAATAATTTGAAAATTCATATTTTTACATCATTTTCATAATTAAGCTGAAAAATAAATTGTAGACATCATTGGAATCTTGATATCACTTTCGAACGAAGACATAACTGACATGATTTAAAAATAGTAGAATTTCCCTTTTCCTTCCCCTCTATCTCCCTCAAGGTTGATTGGATGGAGAGGGAGAGGATGACATCAAGTGGATTAGAGCGTGGAGCTTGTCCTTTTCACTTTAAGGGGATTAAAGGTGAAAGTGAGTGGATTTAGAGTGGAGTTTGTTCAAGTTGATGAGGGATTTGGTGGATGTGATAGATTACAAATTATATTTAAATCATAAAAAACAAGATTATCAAATTGTATTTTATTTTAAAAATAATTAAAAATTATCATTATATAAGTTTGATTTATCGTAGAAAAATATGAAAATTTATAAATGAAAGTAACATATTATAATAAAACAATATTTAAAAGATAATTTAATAAAAAAATTTATAATTAAAAATTACTTTTTAAACCTTATTTTATTACAATTTTCAAATTTTAGTTATTAATTATTTTTGTAAAAATAATATGAAAAGTCATATTTTTACATCATTTTCATAATTTAGCTGAAAAATAAATTGCGGACATAATTGTCATCTTGATATCTCCCTCAAACCAAGACATAATAGAGATGATTTAAAAATAGAAGAATTTCCCTCTTCCTTCCCCTCTCTCCCACAAGGTTGATCGGATAGAGGGGGAGAGGATGACATCAAGTCAATTACAGTGTGAAGTTTGTTTTGTTCACTTTAAGTAGATTAAAGGTGAAAGTGGGTGGATTAAGAGTAAAGTTTGTTAAAGTTTGTAAGTGATTTGATTTATGTGATAGATTAAAACTTATATTTAAATCATAAAAAACAAGATTACCAAATTGTACTTCATTTTAAAAGTAGTTAAAAATTATTATTATATAAGTTTGATTTGTCGTAGAAAAAATATGAAATTTGTATAAATGAAAATAACATATTTTAATAAAAAAATATTTAAAAGATAATATAATAAAAAAGTTTATAATTAAAAATTAGTATTTAAACCTTATTTTATAACAATGTTCAAATTTTTGTTATTAATTATTTTTGTAAAAATAATTTAAAAACTCATATTTGTACATCATTGTCATAATTAGGCTGAAAAATAAATTACGGACATAATTGTATTCTTGATATCACCCTCAATCCAAGACATAACAGACATGATTTAGAAGTAGAAGAATTTCCCTTTTCCTTTCCCTCTCTCTCCCTGAAGGTTGATCGGATGGAGAGGGAGAGGATGACATCTAGTGGATTACAATGTGAAGTTTGTGTTGTTCACTTTAAGTGGATTAAAGGTAAAACTGGGTGGATTAAGAGTAAAGTTTGTTAAAGTTTGTGAGTGATTTGATGGATGTAATAGATTAAAATTTATATTGAAATCAATGAAAAACAAGATTACCAAATTAAACTTTATTTTAAAAATAATTAAAAATTATCATTATATAAGTTTGATTTATCGTAGAAAAAAAATGAAAATGTGTAAGTGAAAATAACATATTTTAGTAAAAAAATATTTAAAAGATAATGTAATAAAAAAATTTATAATTAAAACTTACTTTTGAAACCTTATTTTATAACAATTTTCAAATTTTCGTTATTAATTATTTTTGAAATAATAATTTGAAAAGTCATATTTTTACATTATTTTCATAATTTATCTAAAAATTAAATTGCATACATAATTAATATATTGATATCACCCTCAAACCAAGACATAACATAGATGATTTAAAAATAGAAGAAATTCCCTTTTCCTTCCCCTCTCTCCCTCAAGGTTGATCGGATGGAGAGGGAGAGTATGACATCAAGTAGATTACAATGTGAAGTTTGTGTTATTCACTTTAAGTGGATTAAAGGTGAAAGTGGGTGGATTAAGAGTACTGTTTGCTAAAGTTTGGGAGTGATTTGATTGATGTAATAGATTAAAAATTATATTTAAATCAAAGAAAAACAGGCTTACCAAATTGTACTTTATTTTAAAAATAATTAAAAATTATCATTATATAAGTTTGATTTATCGTAGAAAAAATATGAAAATGTATAAATGAAAGTAACATATTTTAATAAAAAAATATTTGAAAGATAATGTAATAACAAATTTTATAATTAAAAATTACTTTTTAAACCTTTTTTTATAATAATTTTCAAATTTTCGTGATTAATTATTTTTGTAAAAATAATTTTTTAAGTTATATTTTTACATCATTTTCATAAATAAGCTGAAAAATAAATTGCGGACGTAATTATAATCTTGATATCACCGTCAAACCAAGATTTAACCGACATGATTTAAAAATAGAAGAATTTCCCACTTCCTTCCCTTCTCTCTCCCTCAAGGTTGATTGGATGGAGTGGAAGAGGATGACATTAAGTGCATTACAGTGTGAAGTTTTTCTTGTTCACTTTAAGTGGTTTAAAGGTGAAACTGGGTGCATTAAGAGTAAAGTTTGTTGAAGTTTGTTGGTGATTTCAAAGACGTGATAGATTAAAAATTATATTTAAATCATAAAATAACAAGATTACCAAATTGTACTTTATTTTAAAAATAATTAAAAATTATTATTATATAAGTTTGATTTATCGTAGAAAAAATATGATATATGTATAAATGAAAATAACATATTTTAATAAAAAAATATTTAAAATATAATGTAATAAAAATATTTATAGTTAAATATTAGTATTTAAACCTTATTTTATAACAATTTTCAAATTTTCGTTATTAATTATTTTTGTAAAAATAATTTAAAAAGTCATATTTGTACATCATTGTCATAATTAGGCTGAAAAATAAATTACGGACATAATTGTATTCTTGATATCACCCTCAATCCAAGACATAACAGACATGATTTAGAAGTAGAAGAATTTCCATATTCCTTTCCCTCTCTCTCCCTCAAGGTTGATCGGATGGAGAGGGAGAGGATGACATCAAGTGGATTACAATGTGAAGTTTGTGTTGTTCACTTTAAGTGGATTAAAGGTGAAAGTGGGTGGATTAAAAGTACAATTTGCTAAAGTTTGTGAGTGATTTGATGGATGTAATAGATTAAAAAATATATTTAAATCAAAGAAAAACAAGATTACCAAATTGTACTTTATCTTAAAAATAATTAAAAATTATCATTATATAAGTTTGATTTATCGTAGAAAAAGTATGAAAATGTGTAAGTGAAAATAACATATTTTCATAAAAAAATATTTAAAAGATAATGTAATAGAAAATTTTA
>Ga0214544_1011725_pt1 | contig 11912 bp, 6 predicted proteins | sample CNSS3metaG_FD_160074 | JGI IMG/M metagenome (GOLD analysis project Ga0214544, IMG submission 160074) | Root nodule microbial communities from cowpea collected in UCLA plant growth center, Los Angeles, California, USA - CNSS3 | ecosystem: Host-associated > Plants > Roots > Nodule | place: USA...
CTCTATTTCCTCTTTTTTTTTTTTTTTTTTTTACTCTATTTTCAGCTTTTACTAGCCGCTTTAATAAATATACCTCATTTACTTCATGTATCTCCCACTAATCACTCATACACCCCCATATTTTGTTTCCCACTTTCATCTTTCTTAATTAAATTATTTCTTTTATTTATTTATTTATTTTCATTTTGTTTTTTATTATTATTTATTTATTTTCGTTTATTTATTTTTATTTTTTATTTTATTTTTATTTTTTATTTATTTATTTATTTTATTTATTTATTCCTAGAAAACCAAGCAGTCGAAAATTATTAAAAATTACAAAAAATAAAAAATCCAAAAAAGTGAAAAATGTTCTCTTTGTTTTATTGTGTCTGTCCGGTCGCTCGCACCGTGTGACACTCATTTTCAAAAATACCAAAATAGTTTTCTTTCTCTTTTAGTGTCTGTCCGATCGCTCGCATCGTATGACACTTGTTTTCAAATAATTCAAGAACACCAAAAAATATATAAAAATACAAAATATCAACATTTTCCAACATTTTTTAAGAACTACGTGATCCTTGATTCTCCCATGTGAGATACGTAGGAGCAAGGCCAGTCCTTGTCAGGTTCACCTTCAAAAAATCTAATCGTTTTCTCAACATTTTCCAAATAGCCCTTTTTTTAAAAAAATTATCTTTTAAAGAACTGCGTAACCCTGATTTCTCATTTTTGAATGAGAATACGTAGGACCAAGGTCAATCCTTGTCGGGCCCAAAAAATTAAAAAAATATTTTTGTTTCTTTTTAGCATTTTACTCTCATTATTTTTGGGGAAAATTAACATTTTGAAAATCACATCAACTTTGCATATTTGATTAAAGGTACCGCCCTCGGGCGGGCGTTGTAGGGTGGTGATACCATCCCTACGCGTAATCGACTCCCGGATCTAAAATCTTGTTTTTCGCAGACTTGTGTTATCTTTATGGTTTTCCATAGTTTTCCAGAATAACTATGGTGGCGACTCCCAAATCTTTTTTTAAACCCGTTTTCTTTTTTTGTTCGTCGTCTCGTCGCGATTACGGTTGTGACAGGGGTAACCATCTACGATGAGATTATAATATTGTTTTTATACACAACCATAAAATAGGGAAGTGAGACAATATCACATGAAATTATAACATGTCTTAACAAAATACAATAACATACAATGAAAACTCATTTAAATTCATAAAACTTGTATCTTTATTTCATTAATAAAGATTTTGATTAATGAAATAAAGATCCAAGTATTCATTTAAATCCCCAAGGTTATACCTCCAACTACAAAAATCAAATCTTTATTTATCATAAGTTTTATTTTGATATTAAGTCATATGATTGTGTAAATAAATAAATAAGATCAGTGCATAACTAAAAATAATTATAATAAATAAAGGGGACCAATACGTGACTGAAGATAAATATAAATAAATAAAAAGGGTAATTATAAATTGAATAAATAAGACCAGTGCATAATTGGATATGAATATAAATAAATAAATAAGAACGAGAACTAAATATAACTTAAAATAAGATTAGAGACACATCACTTAAAGTAAATATAAAAATAATTATGAAGATAAAAAATAATAAAAGTAAAATGATAAAATAATAATCTCATTCCCTTATTTTAATTATTGTGAAAAATAAACCAAAGTTGTTTTGAGATTTTGATGATATATAATTTCTTTTCCTTCCTTTGCTAATATGACCTCAGTCTCTTTTATCTTCTCTTTTTTTTTTTTTCACTGGAACTTCACCACTGCCTCTTCTCCAATTCTTTTCTCCCTTCTTTCAACGTCTTGTTTTTTTTATTATTTATAGAGGTGAAGTCATAATGACTTTTTAGTTTTAATTAAACTAAGCTTAATAGTATAGTTACTCATTCAATTACTTATAGATTATTTTTTTTAAGATATTTTATCTCCTCCTTATCACCACAATAGTTTATCTGTGTCATCATGTGTTCAGTGTGTTAACGTTGATAATTATTAGCTTTTTTTTAATTTTATTTTATTAAAGAAATAATGGTTTAGATGTATATAATGATTAACTAACAGACGTATATCTATCATAATTCATAGTCATTTATATATATATAAAAAATATATATATATATATATATATATATATATATATATATATATATATATATTATAAATAATAAAATTATTATAATTATTTAACAATTTTATTTCTTATAAATTTTTATAATCTTTATATTTATATGGTCATAGTTTATTTGATTAGATACAATATATATAAAAAGAGTAATGTATTATAAAATTTTAGGTGTTAATGTATTGAAAATATTATGGTATAAATTTTGAGATGTTACAAGACACATTTTATGAAACATTTGTTTCACGTTTATTTTTCATAATATATTTTTAATTTGGTAAAACACTTCAAAATCTAACCAATTAATCGTAATATTTCACCTTATATAATCAATTACCTAACTTGAATATTAATAAATATAATACTGTTGGGTTTTTCATATGGAGTTACAGTTATAATACTATTGAGAGATTGTGTTTCTATAAATATGACATTGGTTTTACACATATAAGATATTTAACACCATTTTTACTCAAAAACTTTAAGACAATGTTGTTATGGACCTTTATTTTTATATAGTGTTTAACTTTATCTATTATATTTAATGTGAGACTTTTGACTCACACTTCAACGATTCTTAATAAATAAACATATTTATTTTTCAAAAATCACATTTGTGTGAAAAAGAACATTTAATCATACATAATATTATGATTGTTTAATTAAAAAAACTGTTAGTATTAGTGTTGCACCATATATAGCAGGTAAGTGTTAGTTGGTAAAATTAAAATTATAACAATTTACGTCTAGTCAACATTTTTTTTACATCAAAAAATTGATAAAAAACATGTTTTATTTTATTTTTTCGTAAAAATAAAAAAATAACTACAAGTTTTAGTTTATATAAAAGGAATGATATTAAAAATATATAATTGAAATTATAAAATGTGAGATGCAAATTATCTTTCTTGTCAAAGATTGAACTAAATATTGAGTAAAAAAGTTCATCTACTGATTTAATATATATATTTTAATTGTTTTATATTTTTATAAAACATATTCCTTTACATGCTTAAAATATTTTTAAATGTAAACATTTTGTATTTATTTTTAAAATAAATTCATTAAATTTAATATATAAATTAAGACGTGAGAACTTAGAAAAAAAATGGTATTTTAGAATTGATAAAGTATTTAAAATAATGAATACTCGATTATTTTAATATTAAAATGTTAAAGTATAAATAGAATTTTTATAAATGAATTTCATTAGTTATAAATACCTTATTTCTCTAAAACATTTCCTCTAGAGCTCCCTCACTTTTCTCTAGATATCTCACTTTTGTATTCATTTGTTTGAAGATCAAAGACGGTTAGGGTGACTCCAGAGACAAGCTCTCTAATTTTCTTCGATCAATTTCTCAAACTGATTGTGCATGTGGGAAATCTTAGCCCGCATGTGTCATTTGAGTTTCCTGTGTGTTTTTTCCATTGATTAGTGTTTCTGATGATGTTCCCAGATCATGTTTATGTTGTCCCTAGGTTAAGTTGTGAGCTTTGTAGCATTGAAGGAGGTTTTAATACTCATTAGGGTTGTCTGAGTTGTTCCACAGGTAAAGGGATCTAATTTCATTGTTGTTAAGTTACAAACAAGTTAAAGTTATAGATTGTATGGCTGTAATGTGATTGGTTGTTTTATCAAAGTTATAGAATGATTTATGATATGTGAAAGATATGAAATATAAGTGTTTAAAAAATTATGTTTGGATTGTAATATTGATGTTTAGTATTGCAATTGAGGTCAATTTATATTGATATTTGAGATAAACTTGAAGTTTGATATGTGCTTGGCATCTTTAAGGTTCTTGTGTTTTTAAGACTATCTTAAGAATGCACAATTATGCAGAAATCAGGTTCTGTAGAATTATGCAGAAATCAGGTTCTGCAGAATTATGCAGACTCGTTGGGCGAACAATTAATCACTGGACAAATTCTAAGTTAGGGGTTCACTAATTTGGAAGTCGGTGGACAAACAATTACTCGCTGGGTGAATTCCAAGTCAGGGTTTCACTAAATTGGAAGTCACTAGGTGAGCATTTACTCGCTGGGCGAATTCTAAGTTAGGAGTTCATTGACTTGGAAGTCGTTGGGCGAGCATTTACTCACTAGATTAATTATTGGAGGAAGTTTTCCTCTAGAGTACTAGTGAAACATTTATTGGGCGAGCAAAATGTCATTGGTTGAGATTGTATTTTTTGCCCAGCAAGACCATGTGCTCGCTGAGCGCGAGTGGATCAAAACCTAAGCAAATGTTGACTGATTTACTTTAATAACTTGGTAGGCTTTTTGAATGATATATTGAGAGTTGATGATGTATTAGAATTTGTTGATACTAATTCAAGAAGAATTAGTATATATTGTGTAATGTAAGCATTGATGTAGGGACCTAGTCAGAAGGTATCATGACGCTCTAATAACCATTCTAATTCTCAAGTAGAGAGGAATGAGGTATGTGGTGAGAGGAGTAGGAGGTCCTAGCGTAAGGGTTTTACCTTGACCAAATGTGTTAACGGACTAACCTTTTGTGTGGTAATGTCTACTGTTGTACACAACATTGAATGCCACCACAAGTGCTCAACTTACTAGGGTCCGACATCAATGCTTGTATCCAAATAATTGTGAGTCGTAGCATTAGATTTTTATATGATATAAATTGATTGATTGTGTATGACTTAGGTAAGTACATTGTGAATTGATTTAATCTTTTAAGGTTAAAATACATTTTTGGTCCCAATTTTTGTCAACTTTTGTCAAATAAGTCCTAATTTTGGTTTTGTTTTCAAATAGGTCCTAATTTTCGTCAATTTTGTTTAACTGGGTCTTTTTTTGCTGACACCGTTTAACTCATTCACGGCGATGGAGAGTGACTGTCACGTGTCACTTCGTGATTTTTTTTATTGTTTTTAATTTTTTTAAATGTCCACGTGTCAACCTAGTAGCATGCCACGTATCAAAGTTAATGTTCTATATTCAATTTGGTCCCTATATTTGTTATTTTTGTTTAATTTAGTCCCAATTTTGTTTAAAATTGACCAATTTTGTCCCTATTGAAGATGTGACCAAATTTAATTTTTTAATCAAAGTTATAATGATGTGAATTTGAATATATTATATAAAATTATTTAATAAAAAATGTGAATTTTAATATAAAAATTAAATTTGGTTTCAGTTTGGAGAGGGACCAAATTGGTTCATGTTAACAAAAATTGGGACTAAATTGAACAAAAATAAACAAATATAGGGACCAAATTGAATATAGAACATTGACTTTGACACATGGCACACTGCTGGGTTGACACACGGACATTTAAAAAAAATTAAAAAATTCAAAAAAAAATTAAAAAATTCAAAAAAAACCACAAAGTGACACGTGGCAGTCACTGTTTATGGCCGTTAATGATTTTAACGGTGTTAGTGAAAAAGGACCCAATTGAACAAAATTGACGAAAATCGGGACCTATTTGAACATAACACCAAAATTAGGACTTATTTGACAAAACTTGGCAAAAATTGGGATCAACAATGTATTTTAACCATCTTTTAATTACATTAGCTTACCCTATTCTTTTGTGTCTTGTTTTTTGGTGTCTATTTCCTTTTGCCATGATCACTTGATTTTTGTGAGCAGTTGAAGATTTTGGGGTTAGGTTAATGCAAGGAGAAGGAGATGAAGTTGTTTAGTTGTATCTAGAAATTTCTTGTGTATAGATGTTTCCTTTTGACAAATTATTAGACTATTTTGTATAATAATTGTATTTCAGATTATCTCATGACTATAATATATTATGTACATCTTAGTAGTCGATGTTTTTATTTCTATCATCTATGGAATGTTTTGTTTAATATTTCATATTGTTAAATGAGATGTTACATAAAATGTTGATGTGATTAAAGTAAAATATCCGTTCATTATTTAAATTGACAATTTTATTTTTTTTTTTTATAAAAAAATTGTAATATATTTATCATATAATTTATTTTTAATTGAAATATATTGATTAAACATGATGTTAACTAAATTTTTCTTTTTGTAAAATAAAATATTGAATAGTTTGTAATCAGCCGAAACGAATATATATATATATATAGTTATTTGTCTAAACTTATTTTCAGAAACTAATTTAAAAATATTGATTTAAAGATTTTATAAATAATTAAAATATATTAACTACATAAAAAATAATTTAACTTTTACACAAAAATATTTAACAAAATAAAATTTAAATGTTTTTGTGAAAATAATTTTAATATTTGTGCGTAAATAATGTATTTTGTTTGTTAAACTAAATCTAAATTTTACTTTCTACTTTTATAAAGTTTAGTTAATATACATTAAAAATACTACAATAGTAAGAAAGCACCATTATCGATATCATTTTAAATCAATTGATTGTTCTATTAATTAAATAAAAATATTATATATATTATTCATCCACATATTTTATTTCGTATATAATTTTATTAAAAACAAATAATTTTAATTATATAAAAATATGTAGTAAAAAACATTATATTTATAGATTTAATCACATGAACTTTTAAGAATGTACAATGTGAGAAATAATTTGTATCGGTGCATTATATTCTAAAATACAATGTCAAAATACTTTTTTGTCAAAATTTTCGTCAAGTTTTATCAAATTAGTCATAATTTTGTTTTTTTCTCAAATAAGTCGTAATTTTTGTCAATTTTGTTTAATTTTCGTTTAAACGGTATTCGCAAAAAAAGACCTAATTGAATAAATTTGACGAAAATTAGGATCTATTTAAAATTAGGATTGATTTGACAAAACTTGACGAAAATTAGGACAAAAAAAGTATTTTAACCAAAAAAATAGTTATGTTTATAATATAAGACTAGATGATATTAATTATTCAATAAAATGATATTAATTTTCAACTATTTGTGACGAGTAAACAAATCATTTATAATTAAATTCAAAATAGAAGAAAACATTTGTGACAGTTACAAAAAAAATTAATAGAAACCAAAAAAAGTTTAACATGTTATAAAATAAAGGAGAGAAAGAGAATAGAGAGTAGAGACTAATTTTCTGTGTGTAATTATCAATAGGAGAAGTCCTATTTATAGATACAAAAGACAACCCAAGGGATACAACTCAATGGTTACAGCACTAATGATAACATCAATAGCAATTAATCATAGGTAATTGCTAGCAACTAAATGGACATCTATACATTTCATAACACTCCCCCTTAGGTGTCCATTGATCAGAGAACATGGCTCGTTAAAATCTTACTAGGAAAAACCCTTTGGATAAAAACCTAGTTAAGGAAAAATAGTACATCATTCTTCATTCTTCGATATAATATTATTTCACATCTTCTATTTCTCCCTCTCATGTAAACTTTCATCTTTAAGATGTCGGAGCCCAAACTTGTGAAGAAATATCTTGTTTGTGATCAATTGTTGTGAGGATCAGATAAATAACCTGCATCTACATAACTCATTTGATTTTGAATCATTTGGATAAAATAAGGCAATATTCAAAGTATCCTTAAGGTAACAAAATATATGTTTTACACTAATTCAATGTCTTATTGTAGGTGAATAATTATATCCTGCTTAACAAATTTATAACAAATACTATATCAGATCGAGTATAATAAGCAAAATACATTAGTGCTCTTATAACATTAAAAATATGGTATTTCTTAACCAAGAAGTTATTTATCATTGTTAGGTCTAAAAGGACATTTATCAACATCTAACAGCCTTACAATTGAAGTGTAAAAATGTATAACTTGTCCATATAGAACTTTTTAAGCACCTTCATTATATAAACCTTTTGATGTACAAAAACACTTGTACTTAAATACTCAATTTGTAATCTTAAACAAAACTTTGTACTTCCAAAATCTTTCATCTCAAATTTTTTCTTTAAGCAATCAATTGCCTTTGTGAACTCATTAGGAGTTCCAACGATGTTTATGTTATATGCATAAACAACAATTATGACAAATTTATTTTTCGATATTTTCACATAAATACAACCATAAGTACCTTTCTTTTAACAAGTACTTATAAGGACAATTATACATCTTGATTGCTTTAATCCATAAAAGGGACTTGTTCAATTTTATTGAATAATCCACTTTAGAATTTGCATTGTTGGGTAAATTAAATCCATCAGAGATTTTCATATAATTATCATTCTTTATAATATTGTTTTGCGCAAAAATCCATTTGTACTCAATGAGTTTTACACCTTCAGGTGTGCGGACTATAGGTCGAAAAACCTTTTATTTAACAAGCAAATCTAATTTTGCTTCTATTTCATCTTTCCATTTGGCCAATCATATTTGTCGACAATCTTGATCCTCATTGTTACTCATAACATTCATCGTTATATTATATGCTAAAACATCGTCAATGTTGACTTTGGTTCCATATTATCTTATTCATGACATAATTTATTGAGATCTCATCATTTTCAATAATTTCATATACATTTGGTTCTTCTGGAACCAAGGTTCTTCTAGAACCAAATTATTAATTATGTCAAATGAATCTTTTATGATTTACACCTCCCCAATTAGGTCATCTTGTCTTTTTAACTCCTTTTCTCATTCAAGAATTTTTATCCTTGGAACTAATAGGCTTACCACGTTTCAATCGTGTTATGAATAAATATCAATTATATTTAGAGCATTTAGCAGTTGGTATATGTGATTTATTTACCCTATTTGTGTCAGTAAAAAAACATCTGATAATTGATTGACTAATTTGTGAATGAATTATCATTTGAATTTTGAGTTCACATTCTTTTGTATGAGGATCAAGAGAGATAATGATAATTCATTCCAAATGTTTTCTTTCTTCCCCTAATGTTGGAAAAACTTATTCATCAAAAATAATAGTTGATAAATCAAACTGTAAATATGTCTCCTATCCAACATATATTCTCAATTGTCTCTAAAGACTCATCATAGTCCCTTTTGGTGGGGAAATTCGATCATATACAAAAATTTTTAAATGAGACAATTAGGTTACTGACCAAAAACCCATTGCATAATAGAATAATTATGATAACTTGTTGGCTTGATGCAAATCAATCTTGTAGCATGTAAAATTACATATCTCAAAGTAGTCATTGGAATATTAGCTCTCATAAGTAATGGTCTTGCAACTAACTTTAGAAGTTTTATTCATAATTCTACACGTCAATTTTGAGCATGAACATATGTTCTATTGGATGTTCAACAACAATTCCCATTGACATACAATACTCATGAAAAACATAAGATGTAAATTCACCAACATTATCAAGACAAATTTTCTTAAACAGATAATCTGGGAAGTGATCTCTTAACTTAACTAATTGTGCTAATACTTTGCAAATGCTTGATTGCAAGTTGATAATAAACAAACATGTGACCATTTAGTTGATGCATCAATTAAACCAAGAAATATCTAAATGATCCACATGATGGGTGCATTGGACCACAAAATCACCCTGTATTCATTCCAAAAGATAAGATTGACTCATTTCTAAAGTTTTCTAGTGATGGTCTTATTATCAACTTTCCTTGTAAACATGTATTACATGATAAATCACTGGATTGAAGAAATTTTTGACTCTTAATTGGGTGTCCATAAGAGTTTTCAACTATTTTTTTACATCATGATAGATCTAGGATGACCTAATTGATCATGCCAAACAAGGAATTCCTTTTTGATTCGTAAACTTCTAGTTTACAATGATATGAATTTCAATTGTACTAATACATGTGTAGTACAAGTCATAAGAGAAGATTGATAATTTCTCCAATACTATTTTTTTTATTCAACCCAAGTCCATTGATATAAAGATATTTCATATCTCCTTCATTGTTTGCCTTAATATGATATTTATTTAGACAAATATCTTTAGAACTTAATAAGTTTCTATTAGACTTCTTTGCAAAAGTGTAGTAGCTCTTTTGAAGCCTTTAAAACATTATTTGTGATATAAAAATAATGCTAATATTGACTTCTCAAATAACCAAACATGAGAAAAATAAATTAATAATCTTGAGAGTTTAATTCTTGCACTATCAGCAAAATACAATATATTTAGTCTATACAATATTGCTGCATATCAAATGTCATATGTAACATCCTTAAAAAAATTACTTTGATTAAAATGTAATAATAGAAAAGAAGTTTAAACGTCGCAACATTTATTATCCCAAACGCGGGAAAACCAAATACAATATTCAAAGCGACAATACTCAAATAAAATTAAATAAAAAATTATTACAAGTTTCCATAAAAATCATAAAATCACTAGTAAAAATCACTAGCTCTAGCCTTGCTAGCCCTCACTCCGCAGTCCAAGCACCATCAGCATCATCTGTATTATCATCTGCTCTCGTGTAACGAGTTACACGATCATCGTCAAACACAATCAAAAAGGGTGAGTTCAACAAAATAAGAAAATCACATAATTTAAATAATATAAAACACCCAATCTTATTATCATAAATAGACTGTGGTTACAATCACAACACACCCCAAGGCTTTTCGACCTCTAACATACAACAAAGTTAGCCATGGACTCAGGATTTCATGATGCTCACACGAACCTGCCCGCTCGCGGTCCTGCCTCTACGAACCTCCCTGCTCGTAGTCCTACTCTACGGACCTACCCGCCCGTAGTCCAACACATGTGATCCTCAAGCTATGTACCTCCCTGCACGCAACATCTCTCAACTGTGAGCACGGAACATACGAACCTACCTCGCTCGTATCCCCACAGGAGAGTAATCGAGTATGAACCTCCCCGCTCATACCATCACATGTTATCCACCATCCATGAACCTACCCGCTCATGGCACAACATCTCCTGATCCATGATTCATCAAAGAGTACAATCATTACACACAAACTGCACTAAACTCGCTTGGGCTAGAAGCCTTAGCTTAAGCGACCAGGCCTGTCTCGCCTAAGCTAAGCTTCCTCGCCTGAGCGAGCGTGCCGCCAAGTTCACGTGCGAAAGCTCGCTTAGGCGAGCTCATCTCGCCTGGACGAGATCCCCCTTCGCTCAACACAACAACACTCGCCTAGGCGGCGAGACATCAGAACACACATGCATCAACCCCGATTTCTCGCTTAGGCGAGTACCTCTCGCCTGAGCGAGGTACTCTCGTCGTGGTGCATGGATCTTTCTCATATAGGTTATGAGATTGGGGTATAATGTTATAAAAAGGTCGGTAAACTAAAATTGACTAAGTTAGATTGGGTGAGGGTAAATTCTTATTATCTTATTATTTGTATATTTTTCCTTTCGCAGCTCACCCTTGCTTGTTTGTGTGTTTGTGTTTGGCGATGATCACGTGACTTGTTACGTGGGAGCAGATGTGGCTTCAGGTGATCATGCTGATGCTTAGCAACTGAGCGGGGCTACCGATGGGGGATTCACTTTATGCTATGCTTTCCTACCTTTTGTAATAGACATTATGATGTTTTATCCATTATGAACTTGTAATAAAGATGAGACAATACGAATGGATTATGGCAAGACAAGTTTGAAATTTCCCGCGCTTGGGAATTTATTTAAATGACTGATTTTCTTACAGTATATTTTATGAAAAATAAATTTTATCTAGTAATATCCATCAGGGGTGTTACATTTGGTATCAGAGCTTAAGGTATTTATTTGATCAGAAAGAACTTAATATGAGGCAAAGGAGATGGATGGAGTACCTTAAAGATTACGATTTTGAACTCCTCTACCATCCAGGCAAGGCTAATGTGGTAGCCGATGC
>Ga0214544_1011727_pt1 | contig 11911 bp, 12 predicted proteins | sample CNSS3metaG_FD_160074 | JGI IMG/M metagenome (GOLD analysis project Ga0214544, IMG submission 160074) | Root nodule microbial communities from cowpea collected in UCLA plant growth center, Los Angeles, California, USA - CNSS3 | ecosystem: Host-associated > Plants > Roots > Nodule | place: USA...
ACAATTTTCTACATCTAAAGATCAAAATCCCGTAGTAGGATCAATGACATACTATGGTGTAATACAAGAGATATGGGAGGTTGATTATACCATGTTTACTATTCCATTGTTCAAATGTAAGTGGATTAACAATAAGAGTGGTGTCAAAATATATGAATCAGGAATGACTCTAGTGGATTTTCGAAAGGTGGGTTATCGAGACGAGCCATTTATCATGGCACAATAAGCATATCAGGTTTTCTATGTTAAAGATCTTGCAACTGAACATTGGTTTGTCGCTCTTCATGGAAAAAAATAGATTGATCCTAATGAAGAGAATATGAGTGATCTTAATATTGTTGTCGCCCACCCATTTAGAAGAACGACAACCGTTGGTGAAATCCATCTAGTTGATGATGTACATGCAATTCGAGAAGATCACGATGAAGGAATATACATATGACAAATCAATAACTTTATGTACGAATTTCATGTTCTTGTTAAAATTTAGGTGTTTTGTTAAATAATGTTTTATATATTATTTTATATGTTGCTTATTAATGGTTTTTTATGTTTTCATTTCACAGATACATGGCTGAACATTATACTTCATCAGAGGATGAAGCACCTGCTAAGAGACCCACCAGAGGAGCCACTAGGTTGGGAGAGCTCTTAATTAGAAGAGCTAAAGGTCAGAAAACACATGTTGATATTAACGTCGACACTGGTGAGCCTAGTGGTCGTTCTGGGGACGTCTTCAAAAGCTATTTAGGAATGTTGGCACGAGAGAGAATATCAATCCTTACGCCATCTTTTGATCATGTCACTGAAGCTGATCGGGAAATGATATGGCAGGATATATTGGTAACTAATATTAATGTTATTAACGTTATACTTTGATTTTGTTGATAATATGATAAATATAGTTGATGACATTTTCTATATTGCAGCTAACATTTGATATTCCAAATGTGGCGACGCTTAAACAAAAATGTTTGTTATCGGTGGCTGAGAAATTTCGTGGTTTTAAGACCAAGTTGACGTCTAGGTATGTCTTTGGACATAAAAAGAATGAAAATCCATTGTTGAAATACACTTGGATTGATGAATACACATGGCGTCAGTTTCTTGAGCTTCGGACATCTAAGGGATGACATGTATGTTTATTTGAAATCATCAATAGCACAATTGATAATTATACAAAATTTTAACTAATTCATAAAGTGGGTTTTATATGTTATAGGTAAAGAGAAAAAAAGGCTCAAAGCATAAGTGCTCAAAATAAAAGCCCCCACATATTATCTCGTGGTGGGTATAGAAAACTTGAAGAGAAGATATTGACAGAAAAGAAAAAATCTAGGGCCCCACCTTCTGAGGGTGAAAATACTGAGCCTCCTTCACCACCATCACGTCATCAAAAGTGGAAGTTAGCCCATTTACGTTCATCGGGCAACTACACTTCTGAATCTACACGAGAAATCTCTAAGAAAATTGTAAGATACAATTCTTATCTAAATAGCTCGTTCATGTTTTATATTGTTTTTTTTAATAAATTTTTTTGTTACATTGTAGGATTCGTTGGTTGAGCAGACCTCCTAAGGAGGATTCATTCCAGAAGGTCGTCATGACATACTTACTGTTGCAATTGGACGACCTGAGCACCCTAGACGTGTGCATGGTGCTGGATCAAGAGTCAGCATACGCCAATTTTTTGGTTCCTCCTCTCGTCAGTCTTCATGCAGTCATGGTGCTCATTATGAACAAAGAATGAAGGAAATGATCACGACGCAGGTGAGAGAAGAACTTATGCGCCAATTTAAGCATTATGGCATTCGTTTGCCAGTGGATCCTCCGCCAGAACCAGACCCATTTGTGCCTCCCACAAGTAAATTTGTTTTCTATAAGTTATGAATTGAATAAATGATATTTAATAAAGTAATTGAATAACATTAATAAATCGTTGACTCTAACAGGTAGAAGCGGAAAGGGGAGGCTCCTTTGCTTCATGGTTTGACTAAGGTTGGTCATCACATCTAAAGGCTAAGAATCCTTCTTATTCTTCAAGCCAAGATCCAATGGGCGTGATCTTGTCTCCTTCTCTTAGCTTGATCTAAGGGCCAAGATCAAGGTCCACTCCATCTAATGGCTCTCCTCTCTCATGTGTAAATGACTTCATATAAAAGCCAAAATTTCACTCATTTGTAGACACTCTTGAAATTTTAAGCAATAGATGCAACATGAGTTGAGAGCACTCCTCCCTCTATTGCCTTTGAGAGTCACCACTTTCTAGAGATTTCCTCTCTCTACCTCTAGCCACCTTCCTTAGGCTAGCATAGATTAGGAAATCCTATCACCTCTTTCACCTTCCATTGCTTGAAGTGCCTTCCAACTTGCCTCCATTCCTTCATCCATTTCCACTATCCATGGAGCTCTTCATACACCTTTGGAGCTCCACCACTTTGACTTAATTAATACCTAAAAGGTAACTCTATGTCAAAGAAGATTTTTGGAAATTCTTTTGAAGTGTTTAAAATTAATGATGAAGGTGGAAAAACAATTTTAGGGAGAAGTAAGACAAAAGTATTAATAACAAATAAAGAAGAGTTGAAAGATGGAATTACTCCCTTGAGGTCTATGCAAGGAGTTGTAGGATGTTGTATCTCTACTTCCCTAAGCATTATTTCTTTTCTGTCAATCTCTTCCTCTTTTCTTTTAAACTCTGCCTCTTGTCTTACTCTCTTTTCCTCTTCATATTCTCTTCTCTTTTCTTCCTCCTTTTGTTTTCTCAACTTTTCCTCTTCTTCTCTCAATTCTTGCTCAAATTTCTCACTTTCTTTTTGCTTTCTTTTCTGAATTCTTATTTTTTTCTTTTTCTTCCAACTTCATCATCTCTCTTAATAGTATTGTGAGTTTTTCCTCCTTCCTTCTTGCTATCTCAATTTTCTTTTTCTCTATCTCACAATCAAAATCAAAGGAACGTGGTATGAATGTTCTTGTCATGCATGCTCTCTACTCACTCCAATTTTGAATGGGAGATTTTCTTCCTTTTTCCACTCTAAACTGCCTATAATCCCACCACTCTCTTGCATGTCCTACAAAAATTGAAATGCACAAAGTAAGAAAATAGTTTTTACTACGTCTAAGATGGAATGATTGCACCAAATCATCTATTTCCCTCTCCCAAGATATGTATGATAATGCACGTATGTCCTCACCAAAGAAAGGGAATGTACTATCATGTGTATGATTCATTTTATCTTCACTATGACTACCTAAATGCAATCTATTGTACAAATGATAACTCATTTTGGAAAACACTTTTGAAACACTTAGATTGCTGCCAAGCGACAATTAGTAACTAGCAGCCCTTTATGGTTGGCTATGTTGGGCACGAGTTGGGGATTCTTTTGGGGTTTAATTGGAATTATGCATGTAGTAGTGGGATAAAATTGGACCAATTGTATTGTTGTAGGTTTAATGGACTAATATGATTGGATAGTTATATGTAACTTGATGTGGCATGAGATCTTGAGTGAAGAGAATTATGCAAGTGCAATTTCGGTAAAAGTGTACACTACAAGAAAAATCGATATTATCGACGGTCATAACCCGTTGGTAATGCTAAAAATTAGTCATTAAATTGAAATTATCGACGAATTAAATAATTTCTTCGATAATTATTGATAAAAATATCAGTCAATAATTTGTTGGTAGTTGTTGATTACTATTTTTTTAATATTGATTTTTTTATTATTCTTTCTTTCGCTCATTTTTTTTTCGATCTGATTTTTTTTTTCATTTTCATTATTTCTTTCTCGTTCTCATTATTTTTTTTGCTTCACATTATTCTTTTTGTTGTGAGTACTTTAATTTTACCATAAACTCATGTAATTTATTTAAATAGTTAAAATTAAACAAAAATATTACAATGGTAATTACATAAGAAATAAAAACATATCATTAAACCAATGATGGCCACCACCGATGCACCCATCAGAAAATCTCATCATAGGAAAACCCATAAGAATATCTCATCATAGGAAAAAATCACTTGCAAACCACCATTTTTACATAACAATATCACCTGCACAAATAATACAGAAAAAATAAAAAAGTTACAAAGAATCCATGTTCATATTCCCCCACATCACATTTCAAACAGAGAATGTTTATCTTCTTTACAAAAAATTTCAAACAAAGAACAATCAGCGTCATTGATGGATGTTACCTAGAGAGAAACCACCTACGAAACAAACCTTTGCTCATGGGTGAGGCAGAAACTGCGTCGTCCTTGTTGACAAAGATTGATTAAAAGATTTTGATGATGATAAAGATGCTAAAGAAAACACTTGAAGATATTGAAGACAATATAGTTTAAGTTTAAAGATTCTTATTGTAATAGACTTAAATTTTTTCTAGTTAGGTGATTTTTCTAGTTAGGTGAAAAATTGTTAGAACAACAGCCAGCTCACAACTCCTCTGAGAGAAACTCATTTTTTCGCAAAAATCAGTATGGTAATCGATTACCAACTTATAATAATCGATTACCAACTCAAAATTCTATTTTTCAAAATCCACTTAAGATAATCGATTACCACGAACTGGCAGTTCTAACTTGGCTCTTGAAAAACAACTTGAAATAATCGATTACCATTTATGATAATCGATTACCACTGGTAGTTATAAAAATATTTGTTCAAATTTGTACATGAGATAATCGATTACCATTTTGGGTAATCGATTAACACTGCAAAACTTTGTTTTCAAAAATCACTGGAATAATCGATTATCTTAAATGGTAATCGATTATCCTTGGCAGTTTCAGCTAAACTCTTCATTTCTAACTCAGCCTGCGAAAACCTCTTTAAATAGAACTTAGTTTCCAAACTTCAAACCACCTTTTTAAGATTCAGAGTTCTTGTGTTATGACTGCAAAGTGTTACTCTGTGAGATTCTTAAAGAAAGCTTTGAAAAACCTAGTGTGAGTGAGTGATAACTTTTTCTAAGTGAGTTCTTAAAAGATTGAGTGTTGTGCTGTTGCTAGGAAAGCTGGTCATCCTTTGTGTGATTTAGGGGGAGTTTTGCTCATCTCTTGTGGTTGTTCAAGAGAGATGTTTTCTAATCCTTACTCTTATATAATCTGTTGTAATTTGTTTATTATAGTGATTGAGTTAATCTCTTTGATTAAGAGATTAACAATTGGACATAGGGTCTTTTTATCTGAACCAATATAAATATCAGTGTGCATCTTTCTCCTTTAAACTCTTTATTTATCTGCACTTGCATTTAAAGTAACTTTGATTTTAATTTAATCATTTAAATTTTGAGAAAATTTTTTAAAACATGTTAAGACTTATAAAAATCCAATTCACCCACCCCCCTCTTGGTTTTTTACCATAGTTTAAATATTCCGCTGCGCGATACCAACAATTGGTATCAGAGCTTGCTTTGATAGTTATTCAAATTTTTCAAAAATGGTAGGGTCAAACCGAACTTTTGCTGAAGGTGCGTTTATCAATAGACCTCCGCTTTTCACTAGTGAAAACTACCCTTTATGGAAAGTCAGAATGCAAATATTTTTAGAATCAGTTGATAGGGGTATTTGGGATGCTGTTTTGAATGGACCATTTGTTCCTGTTAAAGTTGTTAATGAAGTGCAGGAACCAAAGTCTTTTGCTCAATGGATTGCTGATGAAAATAGGCGAGCTCAATATGATGTTAAAGCTAGAAACATCATATCATTTGCTCTAACTCTTGATGAGTTCTACAGAATTTCTGTTTGCACCAATGCACGCGAAATATGGGAAATCCTTCGAGTAACTCATGAAGGAACTGATGATGTCAAACGGGCTAGAAAGAACTCCTTGATTCAAGAATATGAAATGTTTCGCATGCAACAGGGAGAAACCATTTATGATGTGCAGAAGCGGTTCTTAAATCCTTGAATAGGACTTGGCACCCCAAGGTGACGGCCATCACGGAGTCACAGAATCTTGCAACAATGACCATGGCGGCTCTCTTTGGAAAACTAAGAGAGCACGAGCTTAAAAAGGGAAGATTGAATGATGAAGAAAATCAAGGAAGAAAGAAGAATATTGCTTTCAAAACTAAAGTTGTCAAAGGAAAGAAGCAAAAAGAGGAGGAATATTCTGATGATGATGAGAATCTTAGTCTCATGATAAAGAAGTTCACAAAGTTCATGAAGGCAAAAGGCAGAAATCAATTCAAGAGCAATAAGAAGGAGAATCAAGGATCCTCCTCAAACTTTAAATGTTATGGATGTGGAGAATGTAACGTCCCATTAAATTAACAAACTTAATTAACGGAAACGTCGCACGAGATAGCATAATAGTACAGTCTTGGAGTTTAAACCCAACTCCTTACAACATAAGGCACACTGCGGTGCCATAGAAAAACCAGTTATAAAGTCAAAAGGAATATAAAGAGATCATAAGTCAAACGAGTACATGGGCCGTAGCCCTAAGAAAAGGCCAATAAAATAAAACATTGGCTCCAGCCCAAGTGGACTATGCAGCGGAATCCTCTCCCCTCTGTTGGCCACGAGTACCTCCCGCCTCTGCTCCCATCAATAAATTGATGATCATCGCAAGAGTAGAAGAATAACATACAAGGCATTCAAACAAGAAAGGGGTAAGCTAGAGCCAAAAGATTTCATCAATACAGGCAGGTACATTTTCACTATCCAATACACACATCTCAACCAAGCATGTTATGACTTCTCAAACAATACACTAAGACTCGACTCGACTCATCCGGATACATATAACCTGGTCGAATTCAGCGGATGCTTGCACTTATGGTGGATACCTCTGCTCACCCTCGAGCTGCTCATCCCCGAGCTGTGTGTTACAAGTGTTATAGTGAATCAATTTCCCTCACCATAAGGTTAGCCCTTAATGAATTTCAGGCCTCCTACTACTCTCACCACAGGAGTCAGTCCGCTCTAAGTGAGACTAACTGACCCCTTAGAGCGTCAGGATACAATGCTTACCTTGAATCCTTACCAAGTTATACAGATGGGGCACCACCATGGACACCCACTATCAGGGGCCATAGAATTACGTCCCGACCACTGAAGCATGACCCTGAAGATCTCACCTAGAGATCCCAAGGAATTACACACTGACACGGACCAATCATGCTCAATAAATCAAGAGGAATTAACATGCATATACATTTACATATTACACCAGCTCTTTGTTGTTTCTCCTCTTTCATTTTCCCGGTAAATCCATACCCATCCATCATTCTCAAACCATAGTTGTGAATTCCATCTCATGCCAATACCATGCTGCTTTAACACCAACCATCTCATTTGTTTCACATGCCGAGATCATACAATTATATCAATCCAATCTGTAACCACAGCTTATATCATGCAAATCATTTCATAGGTCTCATGCATTATATAAGGTACATCATAAACCAAACATTTCTTTGAAATCGCATGCCAAGATTTATCCAAGTTCATCATTCACAATCCATGAATCACATCACTCATCCAAATTCATTCATCTCGTACTTTATAAATGCATACCAAGACATACATATATCACAAAATAGTATTCACCCCAAATAAATGTGTGCCAACATTTAAGTACCTACAATTCCATACAATCAAGCACAACCCATAACCATAATTCTTACAGCGGAATTCCAAAGAAAATTTATTATCAAAACACCAAAATCATTACAGTAATGTGTGACACATTTCTCACGCTACAGACACCTAATTAACGATCTAACCGGTCAAACCATAAAATAGCATGTTGTGAACTAAATGTCAAAATTTGAGCTCTATCCAACGGTTAATGAGTCGGGAAATTCAATTTTACTAAAATTGCGCATATTAGAAAAACACTCATTCGCCCAGCGACTGTGCGATGCATCCAGCAATGAGAAATAACGTCAAATATCACAATTAAATGAACATTTGAACCCCTAACTCAGAAATATACCAAAAACTAACGTTTTCCCCAATTTTTCTCATATTTCACAAAACATTATTCGTATAAAATTGAAACCCTAGCTTCCCTTACCTGGAAAAGGCTTAGTAGAGGATTCTGACACCATAGAAGTGAGTACAACAACTCCAAGAACAATTTAGGGAGCTGGAAAACAGTGGAACCATTCAAAATGGGGTAGCAAGGTGAGCCCTAGTTAGACTCAAGACTACAAAGCTGAAAACAAAGAAGACACAAGGGGGAAATTACTTACATGAGCAGAAACAATGGAGTTGCGTGAGCTCGAAGAGGGAAATGTCCAAACCCTACCAGAGCTTCTGTTAGAGGGAAAGAGGTAAGAGCATTGTCTTTACAAAGTGTGGCAGAATGAGAGGGGTTAGGCTGCCTTAGGGGCTTTGGACACCCTATGGGCTAGCCCTAGGCCCAACTAATTTGGGGCAACCTTTTTTAATTTAGGGTAGAAATAAAAAAGAGGGTTTTACATTCTCCCCAACAATAAAAATTTTCGTCCTCAAAAATTCACCGATGGGTTAGAAAGAAAATCGCGTTTTTCTCACGCCCTCCGACAACCACCACCTAGACATGACAAATTTGATGACTCCAACACCTATAGTCACCAGAAACTTTACCTTTGTGTTATGCGATATGTGTCCAACAATGTAAATTGGGTTAGTCACTACTCTCGAACTAACTTCCAACTTGCAACCTTAACACTGGGATTGCTCCCTCATACTTGCCTAACTAACTTGTATCTGATACACTAACTCACCCACCATATGCTCTCCCATACCTCTTGTAGGTTTTTATCAAAGTCTCAGATCACTTTAAGTCTCAAACTAAAGCATGTTCGTTATCACTTCCCGTCACCTTGTTCGCTCCTTTATGCATCACTCCACTGACTTGATCACTATTGAGTTCTGGCCCATTACCTCACCATCAGCACTCCTGACCACTTTTACGCATAACGACACTCATAACATCTTGCCTTTTGTACTACTTCAACCAATGGTAGCAAAATCCACAACTAAGTCATTCCATTTCCAAATTACACTTCCCTCTTTTACAACCACCAAATTCATTTCGCCATCTCACCTTCATTTCTGATCTACTAACTTGTAACCATCCTTCCATAAAAGCCTTGGAACCATGTCTTTCCTTGACTTGAAATTTTTTAGTTTGATTTGTACCTATCAACTCTAATATACTTCTCAACTAAGATTTTTCTGAATTGCTTCTTCCCTAACCTTGTTGAGAGATCACTAATTCTAGTCGGATGACTAAACTAATGAAATCTCCTCACACATTCTCTTTTCAACCCAAACACTTGTGTTTCTCGATCAACCCTTACTCTTAACTTGTCAAATCACAGATCTTGAATTTCATTGCCTGGCTAAACATCTACTCTCACTTTCTCAATTTCAAGTTGGCACTCTAAGTTGAAATCATAACTCAAACCATCTCCTACTACTCTTGCACAACTTTCTCTAAGTAACCTCATAATTCTAACTCTAAATGATTTTTGTTAACATCTTTAATTGATACTTATAAGAACGACACTTTTGTTGTTCAACAAGAACTGGTTGTCGTAGTAATACTTTAGGTCGTGAGTAAGATAGTTCTTTTCACGCACCTCTTACCCTTCATAAGTATCACTTGTCGTCATCCTGTTGCGCTACTCTGATCAACACACAAAGTCACTTATCTGTTTACTCAAAATGATGCTCCTTTCATGTTTGCCGTGACAATGAATCAATCATCACTAAGAAACCTTCCTCCAAAAATTCTATGGAACTTGCAAAACCCTTTTGACTCCCCTGTTTATAGCTTTAACATCCTTTTTTCTTAACATCGCATCCACCTTTTTAAACCATATGTTTTACTAGTCACTCCGACCTTTGTCAATACTCCTCTCGAACATTCTAAGGACTCTCTTCACACTTGGAAAACCCGCTGCTAAACTTTGATGATACCGCTAACCTGTTTGAAATTTCTTACCTTCATCATGTTTCCACCCCTTAAAACCATAGGCCAAAAAGTCTACCTCCCTTATCCAACGTTTACCCTTGAACAGTTTATCCTCCCACTTCCTCTCTTTTAAGATTCACCAAACTCGCAGTCACCCTTGTCGTTATATTTAGTATAAGTCACTACTTCTCCAACATCTCCCCCACTTCCGTATTTACTTCGAATTCTCAGTAGGAACCATCCAATTAAAAATTATTGGCACAAGTCCTCCTTCAGACACCAATGCAAAAGTGAACTCCACCACACCAAGGTTAAAATTCTAATACTTGCTTCAGAATACGTCTACAAACTCTTCTGCTACCGGGATCCTTTGCGTCTAGTATTCACTTTCCTTTATCAGATGACTCTGATTCATGTGACACTCTTCCCCCCCTCACTATTTAGTTTGATCCATGCTTCATACGCAATCACTGACTTATCTCTTTTAAATCAAAGAACACCACCTTGTTCGTCGTCTCAGCTCATTTGAATGAGATTGAGAAAATAATCAATTCACCCTTGAGACTATGTCCCAACCTTGCAAAGGAAACAATTCAAATTGGGTTTGAATTTAAACGTTTTGATCACCATGAAGGCACCACACACCCGATTGAATCTTCACTTGGTCGCTACTGTAACAAAAACCACCTCCTCAAACTCAGCTCCTTCTTGCAGACAACCATGACTCCTATACCATACTGGCGACATCAAAGAGTGTACGACCCTAAGCGAAGCCGAAATCCATAATCCAATCACCACCTTTGTAACATGTATCTTTTAAATTAGATTACCTGTGCTGGCCACTTTAGTGCCAATCCTCGCAAACACCCTCATAGCTACTCAAAAACTTTTGTTTTCCCTTCTCTTTTCCTCGTGCTATGACATTACTAATTGTACTTCCCTACAAGAACAAACTTAACTATGTGCTTCTCCTTCTGATGCTTGAAATCGTCCATCTCATATCCAATGTCAATCCTTCCTCTTTTGTGGGCCATTTTACTTAGAACATCGCTTCTCCTCCTAACTTGGGTAACTGCTACTATTGAGAAGACTCGACTACTTCTTTCGGAATTGATCTAGTATATAACTCCTAATATACTCCCTTCTCCTATAACATCATCACACTTGGCTTATCTTCAAAGCTCTGCCTCCCATAAGCTTCCATCTTCACGTCTGTTTTCCATATACAGTTCAGGGCCTCCACCCTTAACCTCAAACCTTGCCACATGAGCACGCTCCGATATCTTCTCATATACTAATCTTTGAGCTCAACTCTTCTTCTAAAACTTGTGGTGTACGATCTTAGAACTTGATCTTGTACCTCTCTCTCAGTCCAAAGCGTTGCTTCTTAACTTTCAACATCATTTCTCAGTCCTCTAAACCAAGACTCAACTTTCATCATCTATCAATATACAATCTTCTACATTTTCGCACCTTCGAGACAAGAGATTTCCTCCTAGGCCCCACCAATCTTGGTAAGGGTGAGTAGGTCAAGTTTCCCTCATCGCTACAGACACGAGACACAAAACATAGAGGCGTAATAGGAGAAACTAGAACATACAAGGCAACACTCCATCATCTACAGACACCCAAACCTTTCGTCTATCATCCTTCCTTCCCTAAACCATTAGAATTAAGAAAGGAAAAAAAATTTTGATCTAGTCATGAGTGTGCACCCTCATCACTTTATCAAGACGTTTTCTGTTCTTAAAACTTTTGGTTTCACTGACAACCTCGACTAGACTTGGCAACTTACGTACGCGAGGCATGACAAACCCAAAACCTCAGGTTATCCTACGGACGAACTGCTCTGATACTGATAACGCTGTCGTTGACGCGATCAAATTAATACTACTTATCTTATAACAACTTCAGTATTGTTAAGAAAGTAGTCAACAAAATAGTAAGGGTAAAGTAACCCAAAGTCGTCTCCCAACGAACAC
>Ga0214544_1011729_pt1 | contig 11911 bp, 5 predicted proteins | sample CNSS3metaG_FD_160074 | JGI IMG/M metagenome (GOLD analysis project Ga0214544, IMG submission 160074) | Root nodule microbial communities from cowpea collected in UCLA plant growth center, Los Angeles, California, USA - CNSS3 | ecosystem: Host-associated > Plants > Roots > Nodule | place: USA...
TTTCATTATAAAGTGGGAGAGTTTTTTGTTGTTCTCTTTCTTTTGTGAACTTGTCATTTAGACTTGTATAGTAACTCTCTAGGTGAGGCTGCGTCGACAACTTCATTTTCTCATTGGTGTGTTTTTTAGTAGTACTAGAGTCTCTCTTAGTTCTAGTAATTTAAGGAAAACCAAAAAAAAATGTGGGTATATCTACTTTTTAATTTTGAATTTACAAATTGAGTTTGTGCAGAGAGCACTTCCTATACGTATATTATCAGTGGGGAAGAAGCGATCACCTGGACTCCAACTCATGGTTGATGAGTATGTTGATAAGCTCAAGTACTATTGCAGTGTCGAGGATGTTCAAATTCGGCCAAATCCTCGAAATGCGAGGTAAGTTCAGTTCACTGAGTTAGTTTTGTTTGAGCACAATTTCATTTTTGTCATGCTTTGGGTGAAGAATATGAGTTCCAAATTAGTATTGTGAATGTGTGAGTGCTGTATGCTAGATGGTACCTGTCAGTTTTAGTTACAAATAGTTGTACAGAGGAATTTTTGTTGTGTTGTCTAATAGAAAGGGTGGATCATTTGTTTGCCTTATAGTGACCAAAGGGCTCAGGTTGATGCTGAAGAGGAGGCAGTGATGAACCTTATAAGGTCTGATGATTGGGTATAGTCTTCAACATGCATGAATTTAAATTACAGTAGTGAAAATTTTGTTGTCCTTATTTGTACTTTTAAGTATGCTGTTTTGTTGAAATGAGACAGTTAGTGCAATAAAGATCTGCATTGGCGTTTAGAAATGAATTATGTTGCTTGGTGCATGCTTACAAAGTTATATCTTATAATTGTTAGATATAATTATAGTCTTTAAAATTAGAAAAAAAAAATCACAATTTTAGGGACTAAATACATATTTAAACTAAGTTATAGTGATGCTTCAATTTGTTCTGTTGTTTCTCTGCATTGTTTGAATTTTTCTCCTTCTTTACCACACTTTCCTGAAGGCAAACAGATATGATCTCTATTTGAAGCCTTGTTTTATCCTTGCCAAAGCTTCGTAACGTGATTTTGTTGTGTTTCTATGCTCTCTTAAGCTCTAGTTGTCTTGTGGTGTCTAATTGGGCCTATACAAATAAACATTAGTGCCAATTTTGTATCATGTTTTGGTTGCTAACAGTCTTAATGTACTTACCCATTGTATTGGAGCTAAAATTGGGTTCCTTTTCTTCCCAGGAATATTTTGTACCGCACTGACTACTACACTCACTTTGAACTTAATCCACTCCATCATTCTGTCCATAAAGATTTATGTCATGTTTTAATTGCCCAGATTGACATGGTTCAAATTTCTGCGAACACTGTAGCAGTGTCTACGTTAAATTCTTGCTTGAAACTCAAAACCCACTTTATTTGCAACTCATAGTTTTCATCATATAGGGCATGTTTGGTCTAACTTATTTTTAAAAAATATAGCCTACTATAACTAGCTTTCCGAGAGAGCTTCTGAAAAGTGATCATGTCATCAGACTTCATTTAAACCCAACATGCTAGAGCGTGCCAGTTTCAGAATTTTAGATCTTTGTTTTATCAGAAAGAATCTCTTTTTTCTTCTCCTAATTTGGTTTTATCGGTTATGTACCTGCACGTATAGGTTGTGATGTTGGATGAACGTGGGCGAGACATAGGATCTGAGCAAATGGCAGAGTTGGTGGGTGATGCAGGAAATACTGTAAGAACATTTTGTAATTGATCTCTTCCTTTACATTGAAATTTGTTCAATTATGGGCTTGATTGAGTATGCTGCCTGGCACTATGGTGAAATAAAGCATTATAAATTATCAATCATTTAACAGACCATCTGTCTACATCGACATTGAATACCTCAGTTCTGTTTATTGTTATATTGAAATAATACTGTTCATATTTATCACTCTTGGTAGTCCTTATATCAATCATTTTGGTGAATTTCTTTCATGATCTTAGTTTATAGTGAATTGACTTCTCACTAAAACATTTTAATAACCACCAGATTTATCAAATCCTGATTTTTTGTTGTAAACTTGCAGGTCACAAAAGCTTTATACTTTGAATTTTGTCCTGTTACTTGTGAAAAACCGTCATATCTCTGGCCAAAATGGCTTCTCAGTTTTGAACTCCTGAAGTGTGATTTCTAGTCCTGTAATGCAAAATGCTTCTCAAAAGTAGTATCACTACTTTCAGTGTTGTTACTTTTCCAGTTTACTGCGTTTTTTGGATTTCTTTTTCAAGCCAAATCTGTCTTATATGTTTGTGTGCATGGCGTCTATGTACATTCTCTTGTGATTTCCATTCATGTTATAGTTAGTTTGTTCTTTTTAATAAAAGATACCTTTGAGTAAAATTTAATGTTAAATAAAAAATATATTTCATTAATTTCTGCTTTCTTACAGGGTGCTTCACGGATATCTTTTTGTATCGGTGGTCCCTATGGTCATGGAAGAAAAATGAAGGAACGGGCTAACTTATCAATCAAGTTATCTTCACTAGTCTTAAATCACCAAATAGCATTACTTGTACTCATGGAACAGCTTTACAGGTATCTATCCTTTAATCTCTCAATATTGTATTATAATTTTTTTAATGCTATAGACTAAAGTTGTAGCACTAGGTCTTCATAATTATCCAAATGAATTGATCATATTCATGAGACTATTAGTTCTATGTCGCTAACATCAATATTTGATTTGTAGGTCTTGGACAATTTTAAAAGGACAAAAGTACCACCATTAGATATCCTTTCTTATTCTTCTTATCTATATGTCTGTTACGACCAATCGAGCTTTCCTCTGAACCTTTTATCTCTTGTCTTCTATTTAACATAATTTCCTTCTTTGAATTTTGGGTGAAAGGCCGAGTTGTCTTGTTATGTATAGTTGAATTTGATTACATAGTGTATATGAAGTGACGTGAAAATTTGTGAGGTGGTTGTTTTTATTTGTTTAACTTGTTCCATTATTAAAGCGGAAGTGTGTTTCAGTTAGAATTATTTTAAAATCAAACGTGTCACGGTAGAAGAAATTGTGTTTAAAGCTATCATATACTTTATCTACAGATTAAATTGTTCGAATTTGCTTTGGAAGTTTGTCCAAATAGAATATGGCATTACTCTTTTTGCATTTGACCCTATCCTTTTTGGAAAAACTTCTAGACTATATTTAAACTCCAATGTAATAGTTACGAGTAGAAAATTAGTATAGGGGTGGTTACTACCACAACACATGAATGCAGACTACCATTTGAAATTAGTATAGGGGTGGTTACTATCATGCTTATATCATGAATGGTTCACACTCAAACTATTTCCATTAACATCCATCACTTGTCTAACGACAAAGTGGATGTACATTTCAAATAATTGAACACATGCATATTGATGTAGGCAATTTCAAAATAATTCATATTTGAGATAATTTAAAAGGATAATTCGTCTATTTAGATAATTTTAAAACTTTTACACTAAAGTGATTTGTTTGGATAAAATAAATAAATAAAAATTGAAATTTAAAAATATTTGGAAGGTATTTCAAATGCATAAAATAGAATAATTTCAAATACCTTAAAAATATAAAACATTTGAAGTTTTAGTCCTTTTTAGGTTAAGTTGGGTTGGTCCAAAGATAAAATTGAGCCAATTCAATCTATCTCGAAGTTCTAGATTGATAAGCATGGATCATAAGTTGAGAAGAGTTGACTAGGTCAATGGTCGAGTCAATTTAATGTAGGTTGTAGAAGTTGATTTGGTGCAAGTCAAAAGGTTGAGTAATTCATCTTGTGATGAATGATAAGTCAAATCAATTGTGGTTGAAGGTCGAGCCAATTTAGCATGGACGAAAGATTGAGTTGATTCGTCTTAGGATAAATGCGACTCAAGTTAATTATGGTCGAAGGTCAACATGAGTCAACATGGGTCAAAGCTCGACACAAGTTGAAAGTCGAGACAAGCAATTGAGTCAAGGTCAAGAATAGTCCATTTGGATTGTAGGTTGAGTGGTTTTGAACTAAATTGAAGGTCGAGTTAAGTTGGTTTGCGTGGAAAGTCAACAAGTCGACTTGTACTAAGGATTAGGATGAGTCAGTTAAGTCGAAAGTCGAGATGAGTTGACTTGGGTCAAAGGTCAAGATGAGTTGTCTCAGGACAAATATCTAGTCAAGTTGTCCTAGGTTGAAGGTTGAGCTAATTCAACTCGGGCTAAAGGGTAAAATTGAGTTATCTAAATATTTTTAAAATAAATTTTTACCTTAAATGAAAAATTAAAATTGCTTTTTTCAAACAATAAATTTGAATTCTAAGATATTTCAATTACTTCATTCAAACAAACTATTTGGGAAATGAAGAGAATTCAATTGATAGTAATTCTAATTCAAATACCATGTGTTCTAACTTCAAGTTCGTTGAGAAAATATCGTTAGGGTCAATCATATCGCATATGAGATATTGTCCACATCAGAGACTAGAGTTCCATCATTGTTTTTCCTCAAAAGGTGCCTTAAAGGGTTGAAGGAAGAAAGCGTATTTAAACTTATCTTAGTTTTGACTTCTAAATGATGTGAGATTATTGGATATCGACTCCCCACAAACGGTGTCAATGTTTGAATCCCAAGTCTGTCAAGATAACATTGTTAGGGTCAGTTATCACATCTGAAGTATTGTCTGCTTTAAAATTCGTAACTCCTTCATGGTTTTATCCTTATAAGACATCTCACTACATTGACTAGGTGGATCTTCCCCTATTTCTCTTTAGAGCGCAATAGTTTTCTCACCAAGAGATACAACTCGGGTCTTGAGAACCTCATACTTTGCCTAAAAAACTTTTTAATGCTTAAGTCGGTAAGAAAATAATGATTGTACAATGATAATTAAGTGTAGAGAATATGAATTGAGTACTTCATTTGGTAGGAAGTTGTATTTCTAAGCTTCTCAAGAGGTAAGTATATAGGTATATTAAAAAGATTTTATTACTCGAAGATAATCAAATTTTATATCTTGAAGATATTTGTAAGATCCGAGAAAATTAAATAGTTATTTAAATAATTATTTAATTATGGCGGGTAATGGAAACATTTAAAGTAATTAATGTGTGGAACTATGACGTGGAAAAGTACTAGCTTAAGTGGTCAAGAGTACTTGAGAGTACTTTATTGTGTGTGAGGACTTGGGTTCGAGTTCTATGTGCGCCACTTGAATGTTATTTAATTTATGCCTTTTTGTTTAATGAAATATTGAATGCGTGGTGGGTTGATAAATTCCTAAAATTTTAGGAGTTACCATGACATATGAATTGGTTGAGTTGGTTATGTACTTTAATTGTTAATTGATTTGTTGTGGGTTCAATCCTTACTAAGAACAAAACTAATTTTCTTTTTGGCAAATTTTTGGTTGCATGGTATTGAAGGGACGTAGAAACCCTAGCTGCATATAAAGGCAGTCTAATGGGTTAGAAACCATTCAATAATGGTTCATGAGTAGTCATTAACAAGAATACTTAAGGTATTTTCGTTTTTAGCATTGAGCACACTTAATTGGGTAGTAAGTGAGAGAGAAAAGGCTAGTTGGAGAGGCAAAGAGTACTGCAATTGCGTGCAAGGGTCGAATACTAGGTTTGCAGAAGGGAAAAATTGATTGTAAAGGGGTGGAGAGGCTGGAAAACATATTGGATGTGCAAGAGAGGGTTAAGAAAGCTTTTGGATTGGAGCTACATCAAGAATTCGTGGTTTAGAAAGGAATTCCAGGTAAGGGGAGTTGTCTTTTCGTGTTTTTAGTCGAGAAAACCATACTGTATGTTGTTTGATTGGAATTGTAAGCCTTTCATCCATTTTCGGTACTGTTTGATTGAGATTTCTGGGTTTTTCCCAGAAACTGCCTGGTGGTTCAATCCCTACCGCCAGGCGGCACATCAGTGGTAAGCATTGTTCTTGTTTTGGTATGAACCGCCTGGCGACGATGAATTTCTGCCAGGCGACGCGAAGCTATTCGCGAATTTCCTTTGATTTGTTCTGTGCGCAGGGGTCAGTGAAACATTTGATTGTGATCTTGTATTGATGCTATGTGTTAATAGTACGAAATTGTGAGAATTGGGGGTTGTTGGTTCTTTGGAAATATTTTTCAGAATTAGCATGGTTAGAGTTGGGGTGTTAGAAGGGGGTAGAATCCAAATTGAATTGCTATGGTTCATAGTTGGTACGAATTAGAGGATATATTGTCAACGGAAATTGGGTTAGTAAACCATGAGCGAATTATTGCCTGGTATTGAATTTGATAACTGAATTGTGTCTTGAACGTCTTGAGTGGGTCGCGGGTATAATAGCCTGGGATTTTTCTGGGTTCTGGTGTACCGCCTAGCGGTACTCAGCTTGCCGCCAGGCGATGACAAGGACAGTGGCACAAGATGTTGTGTTGGTTTTGGTTGGTTGCGAGGGAAGAGGTTGGGAGTGAGTTGGAATAGAAGTTTAGGTCGAGGAAAATGGAAGAGACACGGGTACTTAATGTCCTTGTAGTGGAGACAATAGGAGAATTAAAATTGAGTTTTTACTAAGTATATTAGGCTGGAATGCTAACTTGTAAGTATGAGGTGTAAATGTGTAGGATATGAACTAGGAAATGTTGAGAACCTGGATGCCTTGAGATAAGAATGTGTAATTGGTAAGAAAAATTAAAGGAAAGAAACACCAGTGTACAGAGTGTTAAAGAATGTGAAATGGTATATCTTAATGATGCGTGTGATGATGATAAACTAGTAACTAGTGAAAAGTGTATGAGCCACTTATGTCTTAGAGGATTGGTAAGGATATTGATAGTCATACCTCGCGGGAAATGGGGAAATTTGGTGGGTATAGGTTGTAAGTAATTGAACCACTGTAATGTCATAATTGGATTTGACTACCATTAAGAGAGGGTGCATCGAAAAATTAGAATGCTTGGGGTATAAATCAGATGGTATAGAGTGCCTAAACCAGCAGCTTTTCGCTACTGACATAGCGCCTGGCGGCTCGAGTAAGTGCGTCAGGCGATAGGGACAGCAGGGAGGAGATCTGCATCGCGTGGCGCTTGGCGGCAAGGGTATGCCCGCCAGGCGGTGGTTGAAATACAGTGGCACTAGAAGGGCGCTGGCGCCAGGCGATCTGGGCTTGTGCCGCCTAGCAGCGCTGGGTACTACGCCAGGCAATTTCGCTGCAGGTTATGACTTATGTGCGTTGATTTTAATTGACAATGATGCTACACTTGGATCGGGAGATGTTGTGTCATGAGCGGATAGGTTCATGGATGGTGGTTAACATGTGATGATATGAACGGGGAGGTTCATATCCAGTTACTCTCACGTGAGGATACGAGCAAGGTAGGTTCGTATGTTTCGTGCTCACAGTTGAGAGATGCCACGTGCGGGGAGGTACGGGGCTGGTGAATCACATGTGTTGGACTACGGGCGGGCAGGTCGGTAGAGCAGGACTACGAGCGGGGAGGTTCGTAGAGGCAGGACCACGAGCGGGCAGGTTCGTGTAAGCATCATATTTCCCGAGTCCAAGACTAACCATTTGTGTGATTTGGAGGCTGTAAAGCCTTGAGGTTAAGGTCTTGGCCAAGAACTATGTAGGATGAATAAGATGGGTATATGTTTATCTTGTATTATATATACCTGTTATTTTATTTTTCTCAGCTCACCCTTTTTGTTTGTGTATGGCGATGATCGTGTAATTCGTTACACGGGAGCAAATGTTGATACAGGTGGTGCTGAGGATGTCCTGGCGACGGAGTGAGGGCTAGCTTTGGGATTAGAGTTAGGATTTTTCTCACATGTATTATTTATGCTTTTATTTATGAACACGTATTTTGGGAACTTGTAACACTTTATCGTTTAAGTTATGAGTTCTGGCGCGCTTTTTAATAAAATTTAAATTTTTCCGCGTTGGGATTATTACGAATGCGACTTTTGATATAATTTCATACTTTTATTATTTATTTTTAAGTAATATTCCTTAGGGATGTTACAATATTCGATAATCACTTCTTATATCATGAGGTATTTAATCATAATATCTTTAGATAATTAAGAATTATTTAATAATATCTTTAAGATACAATAGAATCTAATAATAAGTTATTATATCATAACATATTATCTTTTGGAAAATGGGTGTTAAAGTTCATGTCTTAGCTTTGACGATATTGTGATAAAATCAATTGGTAATGAATTTTTGAGTTAAATATGTTTTGGTTCCTTAACTTTCAATGAAAATGGGAATTAGTTCATTTTCAAAATTTTGGTTCAATTTAGTTCCTTAGCTTTATAAATGCGTGAATTTAATCATTTTAGTTATTTTTTTAAGTTTATTTGACATTTCAAATGTGTTTCATAATAGCATTTGAGTTGTTTATACCGTTTGACAAATTTTCACTTCTATGTTAGTTGGGAAACGCCTTTGAAACGTCAAATAAATTTTACAAAAATTTGTTAAATGAACTAAATTCACGCATTTCTAAAAAGAGGAGACTAAATTGATCCAAAGTTTCAAGATCCAATGTTTTAAAGAGAGACTAATTCCAATTTTCACTGAAAGTTAAAGAATCAAAACATATTTAACTCATGAAGTTTTTGAAAATTCGTTGGTAAATTTGTTGATAATTGATTTGTTTTTTTGAAAATTTGTTAGTAATTTTTTAAGTAATTGTGTTTTTAAAAATTTGTCAGGAATTTCGTCAGTAAAATGGACATCAATTTTACCGCCAAATCTGATAATATATTTTTTATAAATTAAATGGAGATGGATGAGAACAAGAAAGGAAGAAGAAAAAATAATGAGGAGAAAGAGGGAGAAGAGAAGGCGATGACGACAATGATGGCAGTGAGATTGGTGACAAAGGAGGAGGAGGAGGAGTCAAATGATGGTGGTAACGAATGCAATGATAGCAACAAACACAAGAACGGTGACAATGGCGACCACAAGGGAGGACCATGAGGAAGAAGAAAAATAGGAAGAAAAAAAAGAAGAAATGGAGAAAAAAAAGAAGAAAACCAAATCATGATATTTACCAATGAATTTTATCGATGAAAAAAAATCATCGATAAATACCGACAGATAATTATCGACAAATTTTCATTATTTGTAATTTTATTTATCAACGAGTATTTTACCGATAGATTTTTAACGGTTTGTAAATAAAAATAATTTTGTTCTAACAATGAATTTCTGTGATTACCCGAATGATTTTAATAGTACTACCAACTTTTCTTGTAATATTTAGGTTACTCATACTTGGTACTTAAATCACATAAACTTTTTAAGTTATTTAGTGGGTTAAGTATATTTTTAATCCCTGAACTTTGGCCAAAAATTGGAATTCGTCTCTGGTTGAAACTTTAATAAATTTTGGTCCTAAACTTTAAAAATGAATGAATATAATCCTTTTAACCCAATTATGTTGACTTTTTTTAACATGTCGAATGTGTTTCATGTTAATATAAGAGTTGTTTACGCCGTTTGACACATTCTCGGCTCAATATTTACTGAGAAATGCGTTCGAAACCTAAAAAATAGTTAACAAAATTGGGTTAAAAGGACTATATTCATTCATTTTTAAAGTTTAGGACCAAAATTTATCAAAATTTCGGCAAGAAACGAATTTCAATTTTGGATCAAAGTTTAGGGATTAAAAACATACTTAACCCTTATTTATTCTAGTTTCTTTAAAAAATAACATCTTACGATTGTATAAATAAAGATTGGTAATTCCAACCCTCCATCCACCCGAAAACATAAAATTATTTTAAGCTTGCACATTATTGAAGTATTTTCACAAATGATTTGTAGGTATGTTACGGATTGACATTATTTAAAATAATCTAATCCCATAATTAGAATTGAAAATAAAAAAATAAATTCCACAAAACCGGATTAAATATTAATAAAACAACGAAAATAAATATCAATATAAGAAGAAAAGTGATCATTAGTCAGAGAAATTATTAACAAGAAGAAAGGAATGAGGTGAATCAAACCAAACTTTGCATACATTTTCCAAAAATGTGATGAAGCTGTGTCATGAAGTTTTATTAAAGAAAGAACATAAAAATAAAAATAAAAAAACTCAGACTGGTACTAAATGAAATACATTTTTATACTCTTCCTCTTATTTTCCTTTTCTCATTGATCTTCATTCTTCTCTCTTTTTTTATTTTAGTTTTTTATTTTCTTACAAAATATTTCACCTCCCACGAAAGAGAAGCAACAATGCGTTTTTGTAACAATAGCTAATAAAAAAACATTATTATTTTATTAATAGTTGAAATCAAAGTGTATGTTTACTATTTCCTTAAATTATACAAGAAACTTCTCCACTTTATCATTTAACATATTCTATAGCAAGTTAATTTAATTTTAAGAAAATAATAATTATATAAAATTCCTCCAAAGTCAACCTACTTTGATCGGTACTCTCTATTTTAATCTCTATTTTAACACGCCACATGATTTGACATCACATCGCACCGTTTTGGACTCATTCATTACACGATTTTTTTTTCTTAAATACAAAAAAGAAATTATAATTTATTGAAATAGTTTTAATATATAGATAATTATAAATTTTAAAACTTTTAAAATTTTAAATCTATATTTTTTTTAACTTTTCCATAACACTAATAGTAAGGTATAACATACAGTAATTAACGGTTGACTGGTAGTGGTAAGTCCCAACTACATCATAAGTGTCATAAAACCATTCGCGGAGCGTGAACTCCAACGCGCGTGGCATCGCGTGCACCAGCAACGTTATCGAAAAACCAAAACCCCAAAAATTTGAATAACCCTCTCTGCCTTCTCCTTCTTCTTCCTCTCCCCCACTACACAACTCCACCCTCACCCTCTTACGCGCGCAAGATCTCAACTGCCGAACATTCTAGAACCCTTTCAGATCGAACACCATCTTCCATCTTCCATCTTCATTCTCTTCTGTTGTTCTTCTGGCGACTGATTCGAACGAAGCGCTGAGAGTGATGGGGGATGAGAAAGCTGAGAAGAAAGAAAGTGGTGCGGTGAAGGAGAATATCGAGAACAATGGAGAGAAGACGAAGGAAGAGAAGAAGAAGAAGAAGGGGTTTATTTCGAGAATTTGGCACGCGATGTTCAGGTCCAACAACGACGATTTCGAGAAGAGGCTTCAGTATATCACCAAAGAAGAAAACGCTGTCGTTGTGAGAATGAGCAACAGATCTCGCTCTTGGAGGCGAACCTCTCGCCAGCTTATTTTATTTTCAATTCTGTTTGAGGTAATTCTTCGTTTTGCTCTGAACTTGCTTGGCTACTGTGGGGAGAGTAGAAATAGTAGATATATAGATGTGAGATTTTGAATTGTTGTTGTAGAGTCTCTGATGATTGACATGGTTGGAATTGTTGTTGAGATATGGTTTTGGAGGCTTCGGACATTATTGATGTTGTGGAGATTTTGGAGAGGAAACTTTGGCATTGCGAGAATTCGCGGCTGCAATTGTGGCTGCTATTGCGGTTGTGATATGATTTTGGAACTTCAAAGACCTTGACGTTGGGAAAAATATTGCCTGCAATTGCGTTTTTGAAAGAGTGGAGAATTTAAATCCTTGGATATGTGAATGAATTAAGCATGGGCTTATTTTCGTTTTTTGAAGAAAATAACAACTTTTTTTCTTTTAATTTTTTTTTTTTGGAAAGATTTAAGTCGTGAATTTATTCGTTTGATGAGTTTTAAGGTTGTTGGTGTTTTAGTTTGTTTTTTTTTTTTTTTTTTTTTATTAATTTTTTTTTTTTTTTTTTTTTATTTTTTTTTTTTTTTTTTTTTTTTTTTTTTTTATTTTTTTTTTTTTTGTTTTTTTTTTTTTTTTTTTTTTTTTTTTTTTTTTTTTTTTTTTTTTTTTTTTGG
>Ga0214544_1011730_pt1 | contig 11911 bp, 7 predicted proteins | sample CNSS3metaG_FD_160074 | JGI IMG/M metagenome (GOLD analysis project Ga0214544, IMG submission 160074) | Root nodule microbial communities from cowpea collected in UCLA plant growth center, Los Angeles, California, USA - CNSS3 | ecosystem: Host-associated > Plants > Roots > Nodule | place: USA...
CTTGAAGCGGATTCTGTCATCCGTTTTGGCATTTTTTGGGGGTGCAGAGGCCTACAACAAAAGCAGATTCGTGTTGACTGGGTGTAAGAGTGCAGTTAATTTTTTTTTACTGTGTTTTCTCTTTCTTCATTTAAGGGTAAAATTGGAAACAAAAAAAATTTTGGGAGTACAGGAGAAATGTTTTGGGGTGCAGGGAGAAGCCCCCTTGAAAATTTTGAAAAACTTGTTTGGGAAAGCTTATGTTAAAAAAAAAAAAAAATTGTCTAGAGAACAAAATGGTCATTTTGGAAGTTTCAGTGGGCCCATGAAGAAATTGTTGAGGTGCAGGAAGTAAAATTCTTACTTATTATTCAATTATTTGATTATTCAATTTTTTGGGGATGGGCCATTAGATGGCTCAGATAAAAAAGGAAAATATTATGGGTTTGAATGGCCCAGTTGAAAATGCAATGACAAATAAAAACCAAGATAATTTAAAGAACTCTGTCAGCTAGCAAAAAGTTTATAAAAAATGGATAAAATTCACAGTAATTTCTGAAGGGAGACGGAAAGGGACATAAAATTAAGAACAAAATAATTTTTTTAAATAAAAAAGTAGAGTGAAATAAGAAAGAATTTTATAAAAAAAAAAGTTAATTTTTTTGTTAATTTGTATTTATTTACAGCTATTATGCCCTTTTAAGTTAAAAGTCGTTTGATAATTTTTTTAAAACATGGCAACATTTAAAAATAGTTATCATGTTTAACAAAAATGTAATTTATTTTAATTTTACTTTTTTTGAAATATAAAATATGAATTGTATTATTATTATTATTATTATTATTATTATTATTATTATTAGTTTTAATTAATTTTTAAGCTTGGTAAATTTTGAAATTTTCAGATGAATCCCTGTTAAACTTTTTATAATATATTGAGTACTAAAAAAGTTATATTTTTCAATTCTATACTTTTAATATTTCTCTTAACAGATTATATGTAACTATTTGTCATATCACTTAATTAGTTGTCATAACATATAAATTTATAAATTTATAAATATAATTTCATAATTTTTCAATCTCATCACTCAAGTAACAAAAGTATTATAAAACATAATTTTTTGACTACACATAGCACTGAGTAACAACAACTTTAATAAATTAGTCCAACACCATTCATGTATCCAATTCATTCATACTTTAAGTGAAAATAGATTTGCAAACTCTTTTACATCTACATAGTTCCCTAAATTTTTACTTTTATTTTTTTACAGTGAGGTATGTGACATCCCATTTTAATAAGATTAAACTACTAAATAAAACGTCACAAGATCATGATAACAAGAAGCACTCAGAAAGATATAAAGCGTAGGAAAGATAACTATTACAGTCATCCGGAAGTACCAAAAGGAGTTCATAGGCATACAACCATGCCATAAGAAAACACAATCTAAAAGTGTAAGAGTCTTGCAAAAGGGTTGCCCTCAAGGCAACTAATACAAAAAGGCCTCATGGCCACGAACTACTCCTAAGACAGCCAAGCAAGGAGATCTAAGCCGCACCGCTGCGTCTCCCGGATCCATCTCGAACCTCCCTCTCATCTGCTCCCACCAGAAGGTGATCATCGCAAAAGAGAACATACAATAGGACACAAACAGAAATGCAAGGGTAAGCTAGTGCAATTTGATCTTATCATGCTACAACAAACAAGTACTTAAACATTCCTTAACATGCAACACACTAACACAGAACATCATGTTATAGCAGACAAACAAGACACTATGACTCAATTATCCGGATACATATATTAAGATCGGATTCACTGGATGCCTGCACTCGTGGTGGCCTCTACTGCTCTGCAGAGCCATTGCCAATGGGTTTCACCCTACCACTCACGAGGTTAGCCTTTAAGCGTCTAAGGCCATTATCCTGCCAGAGACTAGGGCCTCCCGCTACTCTCACCACTTGGGTCAGTTTGCTCTACTTGAGACTCACTGACCTTTTAGAGTTTCGGGATGCGATCCTTACTTGAATCCTTATCTTAATATATACACTACACGCCACCATAAAGTCTCCCCATGGGACTCATGGAATTACGCCTATCACACCATCAAAATCATGTTTCTCACACCACAACCACCACTTGATCTCATACATACAGTTCTCATGTTAAAACATCACGAAACCACAACTCCATGATCAATCCCATACCAAGCATGCCAATTTCGTTCATAAAGTCCAAACACCCAAGCACATTCATTCATATCATATATCAAGAGGAATAATCAAAACAATGCATGCAATAAATCATTTAGCAGCCAAGGAAACATGAACCCCACTCGCACACTCGCTCAGGCGAGGCGCTGACCTTCCAGATGCAGTGGATTCTCGCCTAAGCGAGATAAGCCAAAGGGGTCTCCACACGAATTCTCGCTCAGGCGAGATGCTGTCCTCACAGAACACAGCGGACTCTCGCTTAAGCGAGACGCGCGACAGTGGTGGATTCACGGGATCTCGCTCAGGCGAGGCCTTCTCGCCTGAGCGAGACTATGCGTCGCTCAAGACGAAAAAGGGTCGCCTAGGCGAGTTCTCGTGGCAGGTAGCTCTCTGGTACTCTCGCCTAGGCGAGACAAGCTCGCTTGGGCGAAAATAGCAGAGTTCGCCACTGTCCAACCACATGCAATGGCGGAACCAGCTCGGATCCACACCCAAACACACATGCAACTCCATTTCTCTCAATGAAACACATCATACATGCATATAAACACGAAAACGACCAAAAACAGCCAAGGGCAACTTAAAACAGATGAATCTAGCTTCCCTTACCTTCGTTTGAGCACCAAAAACAACAGACCCGCAACTCTACGAAAATGGAAGTTCCAGAACCAAGGAAGTGAGCTAGAGTACCGAATGGCTTAGGCTAGCTTGGAAGATGGGAGGTGATACGTGCCCTAGCAGAGCACTTGGCTGGAGTTTGGAGAGGAAGAAGAGAGCTGCTGCAAGAGAGACCAAGGCTCACTGTTTTTCTGAAACAGAGGTAAGTGAGAAATGAGAGGGGACTGGTAGGGTAGGGTGCCCTTCTGTAGGACAGGGCCTTGGGCCTCCGAAAAGGCCAGGCCCAAAAACTCTAAGACTCATAAAAGAAGGCTTACAAGGTAGAAATTGATTTTGAATCTATTCATATCGGAAAATCTACTAATCTATTAACTTCTGTTAATCTATTAACTATATTTGAAAATTTAGTATATAAAAAATCCATAAATATCTATCATTAAATATTGACACATATCTATTTTTATGATTTTTTTATCATTCCACACCTCTCATTTACCATTTTGTCTGAAATAGCTCTACCAATTTTTTAATTTATGCAAATACCATCCGGTTAATACCCTTACTAATTCATCTGAACATGTCACTCAGCACACATTTTTGTAATTTTATTATTATTAGAATTATAATTATTAGTATTATTATTTTATTAACATTATTATTATTATTATTTATTAGCATTATTATTTTTATTATTTATTAATATTATTGTTTTCATTTTTATTATAATTATTAGTATTATTATTATAACACTATTTATAATATTAGGTGTTAAAGAATTAAAGATCCAAGATAATACTATATTGTTGCATTTTTTTCCATGCTTTATATTCTTCTGGTTTGTCTTTCGCAGACGGTGTCTTGGGAGTTCCATCAACAAAACCTAATTTAAATTTTGCATTTAAAGAGATGACCATGACTCTTAGCCAAGTCGAGAAGTTATCTTCATCTAAAGGTTTTCAAACAAGGACCATTCCAGGATGGTCAGAATGATAGAGAGAATAAGAACTATTGAAATTTGGTTCTTTTCGGTTGTTAGTCATGAAAATAAAGATAAGAAAATAGTAAAAAATGAATGATTGAACAAAGGATTCTTCCTACTCCTAGTACCATGTAAAGGAAACAAATAAAAAGAATTATGTGTTGTATTTTATTGAAAAGAATAACCAAAATATATACATGAGAGAGTATCTATACTTAATATATACAATCCCTACAATTACGTTATTATTTCTAAAATAATACAAAAACGTACAAAATTATTCTTGTAATTAAGTTATTTTAATAATTAAAATATTTTCTCATGATTTAAAATGAGACAACAAAATTTTCAAATGACAAAACAAATAAACAAAATTCAATATTATTACTTGTCAAGATTTTATAGAAAACCAATAAATAATAATTAAATATAAAAATAAAAAGATGTGGAAACAAAATTTAAATTCATAATTTTAAGGTTATAAGCCTCCGTGCTACCCAATTGCTTAACTTCATGATAAAAAAATTTGATGACTAATAAATAAATAAATAATTGAATACATCCTTTTATCATATGTATATAAATAGAATAAATCATGTATACATAACTGTATATAATCTCTGATAATAAAATAAAACAAATAAAGATAATTGAAAATCTTACCAACAATAACACATATATTCTTAAAATTTTAAGTAACGTGTACAATTATTAGAAAGAAGACACATTAAAAAGAACGGAGAGTTTGTATATATAAAAAATGTAATAATTAATATACAACACTAAACAATGAATTCAATTATATATTTTCATAAATACTATTATATTATTATATATTGCTACATTTAATAATTCTTTTTACACATCATGCATTTAAGATTTATTTCTTACAACTGCTACATTTAGGATTAATTCTCATGTACAATTTTTTACTCTCAATAAACAACGGCTTTAGTCATAACAAATTAAAATTAATTAAGGATCATCATCATTTCCGCATGACACGAGAACACCCATTTTCGAGTAAAGCTAATCAAATGTTAAGTGAAATTGATTATATATATATATATATATATATATATATATATATATATATATATATTTAAGTAAATATAAAAGATATGAACTTTGTATAAGAGTGTCAAAAATTTTCTTTTATAAATATATATGACTTTGAATAAGTCAAATACATAAAATTTAAAAAATAATTTTTTTTGTTAATATTTTAATTTTTCTTTGCATAAAAAAAAATTGGAAATTCAGCCCTGAAGGCTAAAGAAGCTCGTCCCTCGCCACGGACTGAAAAAAAAAAATCATAGTTCCCTTGCATGTTTTGTAGAAACTAAGTTTAATTAACTACATCTATCTCATAACTCTGTAAATTTAATTATATTTGTTAATATAGCATCACAATATATATATATATATATATATATATATATATATTATTTTGTATGAGGAGGACATTTAAAAACAAAAACTAGTACACGGGTTGTATTTTATTTATTTTGTATATAAAAATTATAAAATAATAAAAGTATTATGTAATGAAATATTATAAAAATTAAGTTATATTGTTGTATTTGTTATTATTAAAATAATGAAGTAGTAAATTTAAATAAGATATAATAATTTTAGTTTTAAATATAATAAATAAAATTAATGTCACATCATAGTATAGTTAATTAATTTTACTAAATAATTATAATAGCTTAATATATGTGCATATGTTTTTTTTTTGTTTTTATTTATTTCAATTTTTTTTGAATAATAATATAATTGCTACTATAATTATTTAAATAAATTTAACAAATATTAAAAATCTATTTAGAAAAATATGTAGTATATAATATTTTTATAATTAAAAAAAAGTTTAATAATAACACAAATAGTAATAATAAGTAGTAAAATTAATAGTGATACCAATAATAACAAATTAATGATGATAATAATAAAATAATATGTTTATGCTATAAATATTAATGTTAATGCTAATACTAAGGTTAATGTTACAATAATAATTTATAATTATATATAAAAATATACATCAATAACAAAACAAATAAAAAATTGTAAGTAATTGAAATATGTAGTGTAAATAAAAATAAAACCTGTCTCTGACTATAATAATAATAATAATAATTATTATTATAATAATAACACTATAATAATATCTCGTAGTGGTAATAATAATAATAATAATAATAATAATAATAATAATAATAATATCACTATAATAATATCTTAGTGATAGTGATAATGATAATAATAATAATAATAATAATAATAATACAACAACATATATAAAGAGACAAATATATTTGGTGTCCTCTTTTGATCTTATAATTTTATCCTCTTAGTTATTATATTTTAAATTTAAATAATTATTCATAATAAAAAAATTATTTTTCAGTTTTAATAAAATAAATAAGACGAACAAATAATTGAAAGATGATTTCTAAGAAACAAAAGTAAAATGTAAGCATAATAATAAAAATAATAACTATACTAATAATTTTAACTTTTAATTATAATAATAATAATAATTATTATTATTATTATAATAACTATTTTAATCGTAAAATAATAATAATAATAATTATTATTATTATCATTATAATAGCTATAATTGTTATAGTCGATATAACAATAATATAGTAATAATTATAGTTAATAATAAAATAATAATAATAATATAATAATAAGAATAATTATAGTTAATAATGATAACAATGCTTATAATTAATATTAATAATGATGATAATAATTATAGTGGATAATAATAATAATAATAATAATTATTGTGGATAATAATAATATTAAAGACAATAATTATTATAATAATTATAGTATTAATGATATAATATTTTTGGAATGTCAAATTTTTAAATTAGGTATGATAATAATTATAATAATAATAATATAATAATTATAGTTATAATAGTAGTATAATAATAAAAATAATTATAATTGATAATATTAATGATAATAATAATTATTGTTCATAACAATAATAATTATTATTATTATTATAATTATGACAATAAATATAAAATAAATATAATCCCTCTAATATCAGAACTCTTGTAAGCTACAGAATTGCAATAGCCGGCATGTGTGAGGTGAATAGGATGGACATTTTGATGATTTAAGTAGAATATTATTTTCTTTAATTATTGTAGATATTGTTGTTTAAGTGCATTAGAATGGAATAGTTGTAAGTAATTTGTTGTGTTGTGGAGCAGCTATAAATTGTGTTGCAGAGTTGAGGTGTAGGCAACAACAGAAGAAGAGCAAAAATTGTGTTTTGAAAATGGGTTCCAAGAGTGTTCCATCCATTGCCCTATTTCTGTCTCTAAACGTCCTTTTGTTTTCCATGGTGAGCTGCAACACTCCAGCACCGGCTAAGTGCCCGGACATGAAGATTTGCAAGAGCGCTTTCGCGCCCCCTTTTAAACCTGACCCCAATTGCTGCCCTCTCCTCGGTGGTCTTACCGACAATGATGCCGCCGTCTGCATCTGCTCCTTTGTGAATCTCACCTTCGGATCTACCATTTACCAAGACATTCTCGTCAACGCTCTATTAAGAGCCTGTGCCCGCAAAGAGACCACCAACCATTGCAAATTCGAATGAGATTCCTTCATCATATGCTGTTGGGTTACTATGTTTCTTGCTCTCTTTTTTTCTGAATTTAAGGTTAATGAGAGTGTCTTCTGCGTTCTATATGCAGTATCATGAAATTTATGTACTCACTCAATGCTAATAAATACACAAATTCAGCAAATACTTCTGCGTTCAAACTGTTATATAAATTAATTTATGATTCATTTAAACTTAAGTTCTTTTATAAAAAAATATATTATTTTATATTAATAGTACGTGTAATTTTGTTAAAAAATATAGTTGATTATATTAAGTGAATAATAATTTTAAAAAATCCGAAAGAAATATATTTGATATTTTTTATTTAATTACTTTTATATTATTGTGTTGACAAGTTATTTACTAGAGGATGATATTTTTAGTTAAAAAAATTTTCATGCTCACTATAGTTTTTTCTAACGGGACACGGATTTACTATCAAGAATACTTTTGATATAGGAGAAAAATAACACTAATGAGCATGAGTCCAATCCACATATAAAGCATTGACACAATTCTTAATCCAAAATCTTAAGACAATAAGTTTATGGGCATTGATCCTTATATGATATTCAATTTTCTCATTTTTACTCAAGATTTAGACTCACACTTAGATTCCCGACATGAATAAATTTTTAATGTTTCTAATAGATCAAATACTAGTTTTTGATTAAACATTTAAAAAGAGTTTTATGAAAATGGTAAATATAATATTTTCTCCAACTTCTTCCCTATCATATACCAATCCCCCGTTGACAAAATGTGAACTACAATATTCTATAATATTTGTGTTTCTGAAGCTTGAATATATGTATCATGTTCTTCACGTATACAACTACATTGAGAAAAGTTTTCTAAGTAAATTACCGATCATTCTTTCTAAATTTTTTAGAATTTGTAGTATCTTTCCATTTAGATACGACGAGAATAACTCTAAGAAAATTGTATTAGTTTAACTTGATTAAAATGACAAATTTGTTGTCCTCCAAATTTCATCTGAATTACTTGGAACACGTGATGTGTTTTGAAGTTAAAATAGGTTAAACATAACGATATGCATTAACCTCTTCAAGTCAAAAATATTTGTGTCTGTGGATATCTACGAATAAAATCTGTAATAGGTGGAAAACGAATATTAAAAATGGATATCCACGGGTACAAGTAGTTTTGATACTTGTATGTTAACAGAGCGGGTATGTGTATCATAGTATTCGTATCCGTGGATATCCGTATCCGCTAAATTTTAATTCATAAAAATACCCTCATATATATATATATATATATATATATATATATATATATATATATATATATATATATATTAGTAAAAATCATTCTGACCTAATTTTTTCTAAGTTGCACATCTTGTCTTCTGTCTTCATTCTTCCAGCTTCAAGTATTGATATATTGTCTTCTTCCAGGTACACCCCTTGACATTTTTCTCTCTCCTTTCTTTGAAATTGAGCATATACATCAAACCATATATAGCCATTGTCGTTTAAGGTATGCTTGTTGTCAAATGATGAAATCAAAATAAGAATGCTTGACACGTGGCAGTTGAGGTTTATTATTTGTTTATTTTCTTTATTTTTCAGGAATCAATTGGAGAGAGTGAACTTGTTGATCAAAGCACTAATTAAAGAATTTTTATCGTGTTGAACATCATTTTATATTTATTTTTATAATTATTTGAACTTGTATGAACTTGAGTTGATTTGAACTTTATTTAAAATTTATGACAATGATGTATTTTATTTTATTTGAATTATGATTAAATATTTGTTTTTTAAATAATTTTGTAAATACCCGCGGGTATCCGTAGATACCCACGAATATGAAAAAAATAGGCAGATACTCACATAACGGATACTCAGATAAATATAGATACATGACGAATATTTATTTAGTAAGTAGGATACGGGAAGCTACTACCCACACCATTGACATCCATGTTCAAGATACATTCAACTATAACAAATTGATACTCGTAATTTCACTTATTCTATAATATGACAAACTAAAATGAGACAATAGGTTTTCGAATTACAAAAAGAAAACACAACTCAATGTTGTTACTTGTCGAGATTTTATCACTGCAAAAAAAATCAGAAAATAATAATTCAAAGATAAAAAATAATTAATAATTATAATGACTAAATTTTTTAGATACCATTTTAAAACTCATTGTATCTAAATAGTTTTTGATATTTATTATAAAATTATAATTAATTTGTAAATTAAAGTATAAATTCGTCTCTAACATTAATTATTATTATAAATTAATATTTATTTATTTAGTAGACTAATTTATAAATATTACGTTTAAAACTTCCACTCAAGTCTAATTTATAAATATAAATACTTTGGCAAATTGATTAAAAAGGTTTAATTAATTTTTATTTAATCAAAACTATCCTTGACTTCTTAACTATTTTTTTAATATCTTTTCGATATGAGTGAGACAATATTAACTCTTAATCATATGGGAAGATATATATAAATTAAAAAAAAATACCTTAACAATTACAAAAAAAAAAAACTGAAAATACTATTTTTTTTCTAATAAAAAACTGAAAATACTATTTTTTCTAATGAAAAAAACCTGAAAGAGACTATACTTTCTATTTCATGTTAACGGTCATATTTTTGAAATGTTTTTACTTTTATTGATCTGTAATTTTGAAAATTCAATGCATTTTTACTTACTCTTTTATTATTTATATTCTTATTTCTTTTGGAAAAGAGGTAATATATACCTTTTTAAGTACATGTAATGTACTTAAGTAAATGTTAAGAAACCATCTATTTAAGAAACAAATTGACTTCTTAAAAACAACAAACTAATTAATTTTTGTTCAAAATACAAATATAAGTGTAAGTTTCACATTCAATATTGAATAAAAATATAAAATTGAACAAAAATAAAACCCATACATTTATTGTCTAAAATTTTGCTTTTGAGAATGATATTAACAGTTTACGTGATTGGGTTAAAGTCGGTTACCAAATCAATTAAACTGAAGTTTAATCAATTAAACTGAAGTTTAAGGCATAAACTTTGACCATTCATATCCTAAACTCATTAAGCAAAACATACAAACTTTTAATAGAAACAACAACAAAAAATATTCTTAAAAGATACAAATAAAAAGTAACGTTTATTATTATTAGAATGAAGACACATCAAAAAACGGAGAGTTTATATATAAAAAAGGGTAATAATTAATATACAAAACTAAACAATGCGTTCAATCATATATTTTCATAAATACTCCTACATTATTACTTACTGCTACATTTATGATTTTTGTTTTTTTTACAGATCATGCATTTAAGATTTTTTTTCTTACAACAGCTACATTTCGGACTATTTCTCATGTACAATTTATCACTCTCAATTAACAATGGCTATAGTCATAAAAAATTAAAATTTAATTAACGATCAGCATCGTTTCTGCTCGAGAACACGCATTTTGAAGTAAACCTAATCAAATGCTAATTAAAATTTAGTCAATCTATGTTTAATCACGTAAATATAAAAGATAGGGCTAAATATGTTTTTGGTCCTCAAATTTATTAAAATTTAGAATTAATCTCTCTTCAAAATTTTTGACTAATTTAGTCATTCATCTTTAACAATACGTGAATTTAGTTCTTTTAACCAAATTTTGTTAAGTTTATTTGACATTTCAAGCGTATTTCGTGATAGTATTTGAATTGTTTACACCGTTTGACATATTTTCGATTCAATGTTAACTCAAATATTATCATAAAATGCATTTAAAATGTCAAATAAACTTAACAAAAGTTGGTAAAAAGGACTAAATTTACACATTTCTAAAAATGAAAGACTAAATTGGTATAAAATTTTAAAGAGGGACTAATTCCAAAATTCATTAAAACTTGAAGAACTAAAAACACATTCAACCCTAAAAGATATGAAATTTGTATAAAAGCGTCAAAATTTTCTTTTATAAATATATATGAATTTGAGTGAGTCAAATACATAAAATTTAATAAATTTTAAAACAAATGGTTTATTTATATTTTAATTTTTCTTTGTATAAACTTTTTTTGGAGAGTCAGCATAAGAACTTCCGTCCCTTTGTATAAAATTTATAGAAACTAATTTTAATTAATTACATTTATCTCGTAACAGTGTAACTTTAATATATATATATATATATATATATATATATATATATATTATTTTACATGATGAGGAGGACATTTAAAAAATAATATTTTTGTTTTAGTGCATGAGAATGGAATAGTTGTAAGTAATTTGTTGTGTTGTGGACAGCAGGTATAAATTGTGTGGCAGAGTTAGGGGTGGGCATGGATTGGATATTTAATGATCCAATCCATATCCATTTTATATCCAAATAATTGGATTAGATTTTTGACCCAAATCAATTTTTTTAGCAAAAGTAGTTTGGATTTTTTTAGAATCCAGATCCAAATATTTGGAT
>Ga0214544_1011734_pt1 | contig 11909 bp, 13 predicted proteins | sample CNSS3metaG_FD_160074 | JGI IMG/M metagenome (GOLD analysis project Ga0214544, IMG submission 160074) | Root nodule microbial communities from cowpea collected in UCLA plant growth center, Los Angeles, California, USA - CNSS3 | ecosystem: Host-associated > Plants > Roots > Nodule | place: USA...
AAAAGATATATTTTTAAAAAAAAAAAATATATATATATATATATATATATATATATATATATATATATATATATATATATATATATATATATATATATATATATCAGTTTTACATGCGTAATAATTCTATTAATAAATAAAAAAAACTGCGTGGATGATTATATCTTAATCACAAACCAAAAAACTAAAGTTGTAGTTGTGATTTGACGAGAGTATATATAGGTAAAAGTTTATGAAATATTTACTTATTTATTATATTTTAATAAGATTTTATTTTTACATGTAAAAATATAATTACATAATTTTTTTCTCTGTTTTTAAGTTTATTTAGATAACATTGTTAAAGTTTATTATTACATTTATAGTATTTTAATTTAGAATCTTAAAGTCTTTTACGTGTATTTTTTGAAGAGCATGTATTTTAATTTTTTTAATCTAAATTTCTAAATAATAAGTGATATAGAATTATGAGATGTATAAAAAAATCTTAATCAATAATTAAAAGAGTTTTTGTTTCTACAAATTATGTCAACATTTTAATTTAACTATTAAAATAATATTATTAGAGTCAATAACTGTAACAAGTTTTTGTTTTTAAAAAATGTTACATAAATTGGATTTATTATTAATTGACTTGTAATTTCTATTTTGATAGAATTGTCCAATTAAATGATTGGTTAAAAAGAATTATAATTACCGGTCCAAATGCAACTTTTTTCATTTAAAGGCATAAGAGACAAATTATATGATTCTGTTTCACTCACAAAACTACGTTCCATGATTATGGATACCTTCAACCATGTAAAGGAAATACAGTAATTAATAGGTGTGTTCTTCATTGTACACTTTCATTGTCATAGGACATCAAGGTTGTGTTCATTTGCACCGACGAAACTACTTAAAGGAAATAGCGTGGAAGAATCGTATTCAATACAACAAATTTGAAGACGAGAGAAGGAGGGAAAGAATGGGATACGACGATTTTTCAATGTAGTCGGAGATGATTTGGATCGATTGTTGTTAAATTAATCTTGTACTCATAATTTTTCCTCAATTTTTATTCACATTTGTAATCAATCCCAACTTTAGTGGAACGATTTCACAATTTTTAGTCTTTGAATAGCTCCGATTCCACTTTGACGGATTCGATTGTAATTTTTGTCTTTGAATAGATATGATCCCAACTTTGATGGATTATCTGAATTCTATACTTTTATAATAATAATAATAATAAGTATTTGAATAATAATAATAATAAAATAATAAAAATAATTATATATTAATTTTAACTATAAAAGAAAAATCGTAATATTACATTTTAATCTATTAAAACTTTATTTTTTATTTATCACATCATTCATAAATTTACTTTATTTCTAAATTTCCATGATCCTTAAAAAAAAACAATACACACTCCAGTTTCTGATTTACTACAATCTATCCTCTCTTCTCTAAATAAATCTTCTAAAGTGAACAAGGTCACGAGACTAATAGAGTAGAATAAATTGAAAATCCATTTCATGAGAACAAACTCTTATTAATTATTTAATCTTTAATTATCTAATAATATTATTAAACATTTAATAGAACAATTGTTTTTTTTTTTTTATTCATGAATAGCATTACAGTATTTTTCTTTAATCACGAATACCATTACAGTATACTTCCAGCATAAAATAGGGCGAAATTTTAGCTAAGTCAAAGTACGCAGAGATACGGCAATAAACTTTGACTAACTTTGTAAAGACTATATGAGAGTTATTTATAATATATATTTCTTTTAAAAACGAAAATATTTATTATATATTTTAGGCTCAGATGCTTTTTATTATTGATAAAACTGTTGGATTTTGTTTTCGTCCCAATGAATTTTCTTTAACCATTTTGCTCCCATATAATAACTTTTTTATTTTTGTTTTATCCTACAGGAATTTTAAATAATGTTTTGAACTGTGAAATAAAGTATTTTAAATAACATTTTGAGGATATAATAAATAAAATAAATATTTGATATGATTTTTTAAAAATACTTTAGACACCAAAAGAAAAATATATGTTTTCAGAGTCAAAAACATATTTAAATCTATATTTTAAGAATGTATTTCTATATATTTGGGGCTTTAAAAAAGGGCCTTTGTCAAATTAAACTCATATTTTTGAAAATACGATTTCTCTTAAAGCTTTTAATAGATTTAAGTGTTTTCTCATTTTATTGGCTTCTTTAATCTATTTTATAATTTTTATTGGAATCTTTATCTATTCCACTTTGATGTCTGATGCAGCAAACGGATCAGTATTACGTCAATTTTAATTTTGTTAGTTTATGGGCGCATGAGTAAATAAATAAATTAATTTTCTGAATTTAAATTATGTCACTATCTGAATAATTTTGTAATAAAAAAATAACATAAGTTGACATATATCTATACATGTTTATTCATTTTAATAAACATTTTATGAAAATAGTATATGTAATAAAAGAATAATTATTTTTATATTATTATCTAATAATAAATTTGTTCCGACTTACATTAAGATAATATTTTTAAGATTAATTACTACACTTAAAAGATATTATTCGTTTTGAAATTTTATCACGATTTTTAAATTATCTTTGATTAAAAGAGATTAAAAGTATCTTAAAAGATTAAAAGAGATAATATATTTAAATTACTTCTGATTTTTAAATTATTTTTAATTCCAACTCCTATAGGATTATTACAGTCCCACTCAAAATTAAGACTTTCTTCATTTTCACACGCCAAATTTTTTTGAGCTTTATGATATGTTTTTGAAAATAAATCAAACTATTTTTAATTAACTAAAAGTATAAAAGAAAGTATTATATATTTATTAACTATCTTAACAAACAGCACACGCGGATCTTTGAAGGGCTTTGAGGGACTTGGCCCCAATTGTTTTTCAAAATATTTTTGTACTTATATAAAGATTTTCATATATAAATAAAAATAATTTTTTAATCTCATTTATATTTATATATATATAAAATTTTTATTTTTAAAAATATTATATATATATATATATATATATATATATATATATATATATATATATATATACCTGATCGATACTATTTCGGTGTAGAATTAGACGATCTCAAAAACCCTCTGTGTCGAATCTCCTCCTGTTCCTCCCTGGACTCCTCCTGAACAGTCCAGGGACCTGTTATTATTATTTGCGGGCCGCTTGTATCCGAGGATCAATTCTTTCCCTTTCCGACTGAGGTTGCACGCATCGGTTCTTTCCTTATTGACTGAGATTGTTCGTCTATGCCTTTGTTAAAGATCAACTCCTTCCATTATGAGATTTGTCTATCTGTACTTTTGTCAAAGATCAACTCCTTCCTTTTTGGGGTTTGGCAGCCTGTACTTCTCAAATATCAACTCTTTCCTTTTTTGGGGTTTGCCTGTCTGTACTTTGCCAGATATCGACTCCTTCCTTTTTGGGGTTTGCCCGTCTATACTTCGCCAAATATCAACGTCTTCCTTTTTGCCTGAGATTGCGCGCTGCTCCTCTGTACCTCTGTGCCATAATCCCATATTCCATCTTGTACCTCCCTTGGGCCGGGATGTACTCGGCCAAGAGGCCGGGTACTTATTGGGCTGTCAACGTCGCGCTGGATCGAAGCCCCTACGATTGGGCCAGAGTATGAGGGTTCTCTTACTTGAGCCGGGATGATCCCGGCCATTTTCCCCTTATTGGCCGGGATGTACCCGACCATACACCAACACCAGCCCCCCTAGGCTCGTAGTGAACAAAGTTCACAAGAGGCTATGATGTGTTGTTCTTGGAAATGGTGCCGAGATGTCCCCAACCACTTGTGTTTATGCGACTTGCTTTAATTATGGGGAAAGAGAAAGTATTAACTTGGCTCGTTGTTCGAGGCTATCTTGTCATAATAATGAGATGTTGTAGGTGGGGAGTTAAAGGAGATGTGCCGACAACCGTTGGATGGAGCGAGATCTCATGGTTATGAGGGGGTTACCCTTGTGAAGGTGGTCCACTATAAATAGAAGTGGGATCTTGATGTTTGAGGCAAAGGATCCATTTAGGAAGTGAGCCAACTCCAGTCGGGCGTTTCCTGTCTACACCACCCCAGATATGTCATCCTCCTCTGCTTATTATCTTTCTAGTAGGCATAGTGACTTAGAGGAGGAGGGGACCGTGTCTAACTCCCCGTGTAGTGATAATGTTCAGAGGGACGATGAGGACTCTGTAGGTGCCGAGGAGTTCTCGGCCCTGCGTCACCCGGGGTACGAATGGGTAGATCCCCGGGTGAAACTCCCTTTGTCTAGGTTTAGTAAGTCTGCAGCCATAGTTGATTTTTGTAAGAAGTATGACATTCTAGCTGATACAGTAGACGATTGCATTGTTAGTATAGAGCGAGCCAAGAGTGGGGATAGTGTATGTCACGGTCGAGAAGGTCATTCGCATGATTTTTTCTACATGTACTCTACCTTAATCTCTGATTTGCATGTTTGTCTTCCTTTTGATGACTTTACAATGGGAGTGCTAAGGGTGCTAAATGTAGCACCCAGTCAGCTGCATCCTAACAGTTAGGCGTCCCTTCAGGCGTTCCGACTGATCTATCGATTGTTTCATTTGAGACCCTCCCCGCAAGTTTTCTTGCAGTACTATTGTACGTGTCCTGGAGAGCTAGTCAGTTGGTTGTCTCTAGTGGGTCAAAGCCACCAATGTCTACTTGCGTCTTATACGCAATCTTTTAAAAGGTTCAAGACTGGTTTCTTTAAGGTAGTCATCCGGTCTGCTGGGGCTGGATATTTTTATTTTGAAAATGGCGAGCCCAAATTCTCGTTCTACTGGACCAAACATCCCACCCCATATCGAGTTTGGCTGAGAACATCCCTTACCCAGGAGGACCAGTATGTGCTGTCTTATTTAGACCAATTGCCCAAGAAACTCTCCTCCAAGAAAATTATTGGTGTGTTTAGTTCCTCTCATCCGTGCGATGATCTTTTCGGTATGTATGTTCGTCTGACTACCCACAGATATGCGTTTGGTATGTTTGGACTAACGCTTATTTCTTTTTGCAGATATCATGGCTGCTGTTGGTCCCTCTAGTAAAGAAGTGTTTATGGAACTGAGGAGGAAAAAGCTGGAGGAGGAGAAGAGGAAAGGGTGAGAGTGCTCGTCGTGCTCCCGCGGAAATGTCTTTCCAGAAGAGCGACTTGAAGCCTCCTGCTGCGGAGAAGAAGAAAAACAAGCGTAAGGATCGTACCGCAAGGCCGAGTACTCCTCGATCATCTTCCCCCAAGAAGTCTCGAGGCACTTCCTCTGCTGATAGTGCGACTGACTCTTTGGCTGCAATGTTTGATGCACAACTCAAAATCAACCAAGGCATAGAGGTTTCCCTATCGTCGAAGGAGGCTGAGATTGTTTTAGCCATGTGTCCTGAGACTGTGCTGTATGCACTGAATGAATTTCATGCTAGAGCAATGGTGATGGGTCGCCATCTGAATACAGTGCTAAGCCAACTGCCAGAAACAAGCAAACTGACTGTTGAGATAGAGAGTCTGTAGAGGGAATTGGCTGAGGCCAATAACAGGAGGCAAGAGGCTTCGCTTCAGTTGGGAAGTGTGAAAAATGAGCAATCACAGATGCTAGCGGAGCGTAATGTCTTGAAAGCGCGCTGTAGGGATTTTGAGAAAAAGGATGAGGATTCCCAGGCGGCCTTGGAGCGTCTAGAGGAGGAGCTGGCAGCCGAGAAGAAGGAGAGCAATGAGAAAGCTGGCCGAATTTATCAGTTGGAAGGGTACGTGATGTCCCAACATGAGGAGAGTTTCTACAAGGCCCTGCGCCAGGCTTCTCATTATTTTAACTTCAACATGGGAGATGAGCGCTTTGATATCGACAAGGATGTGTACGAAGGCTCCGTCATGGCTGTGGAGGACATCCCTATTGCTGGGCAACAGAAACCTGCTGCTTCTCCTGAGGATTGACCTGTTGCTTTGTACTTTCTGGTTTTATAAACTGTTTGTCGAGCTTTGGTTTATTACCTTTTGGACATGTATTAACGCACATTGTATGTTTTGATTCCATGCTTTGTACTTACTTCTTTAGATTTTTATGTTTGCAACTGCTGCTTGTGCCTATTTGCATGTTACTAGCCATTTTTATTTGCAGGTGAAGGTGGGCAGGAGGTGTACTCGGCCACTTCTGGCCATGGTGTGGTAGGCCACCTCTGGCCGGGATGTACTCGGCCGCTCCTGGCCAGGATGTACTCGGCCACTTCTGGCCAGGATGGTGTTTTCCTTTGTGTCGTCTGATCCTTAAGTTTTTGTATTGTTGTGTATTACCTTAAGTTTTTGCTTGTATGGGGGGATCATCTAGGGTGATGAAGCTTCTTTTCCCATTGGTATAGATATGGGGGGATCATCTAGCTCGATGAAGCTTCCTTTCCCATAGGAGAGTGTGAAATATTAACTGACTATTGTGTTTGATCGGAATATATGCGTGTTTTGACAATAGATAAGGTAATCATAGGATAATAATGAAATAATCATGCTTTATTTATGGCTATGATGCCTCGTTAAAACCTTCTTGACCAAAAACCCTCCTTAGGGAAAAAAGATCAAGGTAGGAAAGAGTACATCATTTATTGCGCAATCGAATCACAAAAGAGTCTGAAAAATAAACGTTTGACAAACTAACTGTAATAAAACTTGAGATGTGAGGCGTTCCAGGTGGCCGGGACAAGGGCACCAGATAGGTGCTCCAACCTGTATGCGCCGTTTCCCACAGCTTCGTTGATTCGGAATGGCCCTTCCAGTTGGGCGAGAACTTCCCCTCATGCTTCCGGGCAACACTTGCCATACGTCATACTAGATCTCCCTGGTGAAAAGACCGGGGTTTGACTTTGGTATTATAGCGGCGCTGGACCCTTAGTTTGGATGCCTCTTCCCGAATGCGCACTTGATCTCGGAGCTCTTGAACCAGGTCTAGGCTTGTTAGCATACTTTCTTCATTAAGACGCGTGTTGAACAGTTGCCTTCGTAAAGAGGGCTCCCCAATCTCGACCGGGATCATTGCGTCTACTCCATAGGCTAGGCAGTAGGGTGTCTCCTGCGTTGTTGACTGCGGGGTGCAGCGATATGCCCATAGGACCTCTAATAACTCGTCAGCCCACCTTCCTTTGGCATCTCCCAGCCTCTTCTTAAGCTCTCGCAGTATGACCTTGTTTGCTGCTTCGGCTTGCCCATTTGTTTGTGGGTGCTCAATCGAGCTGGTAATATGTTGGATATGGAGTCCCTTATAGAACTCGGCTAGCCCCTTGTCGATAAATTGTCTACCATTATTTGTTATGACGATGCTTGGTATGCCGAACCTGCACACTATATTCTTCCATACAAACTTCTGTACCTGCTGGGCCGTGATCAGGGCTAGTGGCTCCGCCTCAATCCACTTGGTGAAGTAGTCTATGGCCACCAACAGGAACTTTACCTGACCTTTCCCTGGGCTGAAGGGCCCTAGGATATCCATGCCCCACTTGGCGAAAGGCCAATGGGAGGTAATGCCATGCAACTCTTCTGACTTGAGATGTATCATGTTACCGTGTTGTTGGCACTGGGCGCACTTCCTTACGTACTTCTCGTAGTATTCTTTTACAGTCGGCCAATAGTATCCTGCTCGTAACACTGGGGCGGCCATGGTTCGTGATTCTGAATGTAAGCCACAAATCCCTGTGTGTAACTCCTCCATAATATACTGGGCTTGGCGGTTTGTGACACATTTTAACAGAGGGTTGGAAAAGCCTCGTTTGTACAATTCTTCACCAACCAAAGTGAATCGAGAAGCTTTTTTACGCATGATAGGGTCATCAATTCTGCCTGTGTCACCATGTTGAATGAACTGTATAATGGAAGTCATCCACTCTTAATCCCCTGGTGCGACTGTCTTAGTAGTATTGCATTCTGCCAAGGTTATAGTAGGACGGTCGAGTGTGGCATGGATCACTGTATGATGTTGCCCCTTTATTTTGGTAATCGCTAACTTCGAGAGCAAGTCGGCTTTGGAATTCTGGGACCTATGAATATGCTTTACGTTTGCTGTTCTGAATTTGTTCAACATGCCCTGCACAACATGATAATATCGTAATAGGAGGAGGTCCTTTACCTGAAAGGTGTCGTCCAAGTGTCCTACTATCAACTGGGAATCAGTTCGGCATGTCACCGTATCTGCTCCCATGTCTACTGCGAGGGTCAACCCTGCTATTAATGCCTCATATTCTGCTTAGTTGTTAGAGGGTTTAAAGCCAAAGCACAAGGCTTGCTCGAGTAGCAAATCATTCGGCCCTTGCAAAACAATTCTCACACCCCTACCTTTCGTGTTGGAGGAGCCATCCACCGACAGGATCCAGCCCTCCTTGTGTACGTTAGGATCTCCTGTTAATTCGTTGAAAAAATTTGCCAGGCATTGTCCCTTAATCAGCCCTCGGGCTTCGTGTAACATCCCTGGCTACCCCTCCTCGGGCCCTAGAGGCTGTCAGGTTACTACAGCCCAATGCACCCCAACCCATCACCCTTCAACGTCCATTCATACTGGGTGGGTTGTTGCCAGTGGGAATCGAACCCCCAACTTGATCTTTAACACCTCTGGCTCACCAATAGATGCTAGCACAACTGGTAGCATCTGCTGGTGTAGCCTGACAGCCTCTGGGGCCCGAGGAGGGGTAGCTAGGGATGTTACACTTCGCATCGAAGATGATACTCAAATAGTTCTACGGACCACCCAACCATTCGGCCGGCGAGGTCGAGTCACCTTAATACTTTGTGTATCGGGTAGTCAGATTTAACTATTACCTCGTTCCCTTGAAAGTACGGTCGCAATCGCCTGATTGTTATTACGAGTGCTAGGATTACCTTTTCCACTGTTTGGTACCGCAATTCTGCATGGTGTAGGGCTTTGCTGATAAAGTATACGGGTCGTTGGTCCCCCGCCTGATCTTGTACAATGGCCGCGCTAACAGCATTGGTGGAGATGACTAGATATACCACCAGGGGTTTTCCCTTGCTAGGCTTCTGTAGTACTAGAGGAGAAGACAGATACTCCTTCAACGCTTGAAAAGATTGCTCGCAAGCCTCATCCCATACGAATTTTTGTGCTTTCTTCATGAGCCTAAGCATCGGCTGGATTCTTTATGCTAATTTAGGCATAAAACGTGATAACGCAATTAGCCTCCCCACCAATCTCTGTATCTTCTTGATGTTGGCTGGACTTCTCATGTTAACAACTACTTGACACTTGTCGGGATTGGCCTCTATTCCCCTGTGGGTTAACATGAAACCCAGAAATTTCTCGCTTGCAACCCCGAAAACACACTTTTCTGGATTCAGTCTCATGTCATACTTCCGTACGGCTGCCAAGACCTCGTCCAAATCTTTGACATGTTGTTCGAGTGAATCTAACATGACTACCATGTCGTCGACGTAAACCTCCACACACCTTCCGATGAGATGACGAAACACCTTGTGCATCAACCGCTGGTATGTGGCTCCAACATTTTTTAGGCCAAAAGGCATGACTTCATAATAGAAATTAGCTTCCTCCGTGATGAACGCCGTTTTTTTCTTTATCAGGAGGATACATTGGGATCTGATTGTACCCAGAGTATGCATCCAAAAAACTAAGCACCTTGTGTCCAACTGCACCGTCTACCAATCTGTCGATACTGGGGAGAGGATACGTGTCTTTAGTGCACGTCTTGTTAAGGTTGGTGTAGTCTGTACACATCCGTCATTTGCCATTCGCCTTTTTTACTAGCACTACGTTGGCTAGCCAGGTCGTGTAGGTGGCCTCCTTGATGAAGCCTGCCGAAATTAGCTTCTGGACTTCCGCTTTTGCTGCCTCCCTTTTTTCTCCCCCATCTTTCTTCTCTTCTGAGCGACGGGCCGAGCTTCCAGAAAAATAGACAGTTTGTGACTGGTTACTCTCGGGTCAATGCCTGGCATGTCGGCCGCCACACTCCAAGCGAACAAATCTGCTGTATCTCGACTGCCAAGAGTCTTTGAACCTGTGGCTAGATCGAGGTGCTAACATTCGCTCTCTATCATGGTGCCTCTTCTCCTGGGCGTCTGATCGAGTTGTATTGCGGAACTCTTTCAGTTCCTCCATCTGCATGAATTTTGTGGCCCTGGTTCGAAGCTCATCTAGATTGTTCACGGGCTTCTTGCATACACTGTCAATGAAAGGGCCATGCTTTAGTGCTGTTATGAGGTGGTGCATGGCGACCTCAGGATTCAAATTAGAGATATTCAAAGATATCTTCCCAAATCGCTCCATAAATTCCCGTAGAGACTTTCTTTTTTCCTGTCGTATATTCATCAATGCCAGAGAAGTAAGATGGTGTGGCTTACTGGTGGCGAACTGTATGCCAAAACGGGTGGCCAACGTATCGAAACAATCGATAGAGTTGGGTGGTAATCGTGTGAACCAATTGAGTGCAGGTCCCTTTAGGGATGTCGGGAAAACACGACAGAGGATTGCGTCATTCGAAGTATACAATCCTGCTTGGGTGGTGAAGACGTCCACGTGCTCCTCTAAATCAGTAGTGCCATCGTACTGGCTTATAGTCAACCCCTTCCAGCGAGCGGGAAGTTCCACCTCCATGATCCCGTCCACGAAGGGGTGGCGTCTGGCTGCTCTGGCCTCTTCTGTTTGGTTGGTGGTGGTCTGTATTCGGGACTCGTCTCGCCCGGTACCGTCCCCTCCCTCTTCATTGCTACGAGATTCCTCCCTTTGTAGGGGATTCTGCTCAATTTGCGTTCACATCCGCTGGTTCTCCTCTTTTAGAGCATTTAATTCTTCCTCGTTCTTGCGTCTCAATTCCTCCAACTGGCGGTTCATCTCTCGTTGCATCTCTGCTGCTACTGTATTTTGATCGACTGCTGCTCTTGTCGACACCATCCTTCTTGAGAATTGTCTGGCCCCACGGTGGGCGCCAATTGTACCTGATCAATACTATTTCGGTGCAGAACTAGACGATCTCAAGAACCCTCTATGTCAAACCTCCTCTTGTTCCTCCCTGTCGTCTACACTCCGGGGGTGGGGGTACCTGTAGGCACTCCGACGCTCAAGTCAGAAAGTGATTCGATATGAGGTGTAATTGGTTCAGTGAGAAAAGCATACCTTTACCTGTTCACTAGGCCTTAATTTATACTAATTTCTTAATGGACCTGTTATTATTATTTGCGGGCCGTTTGTATTTGAAGATCAATTCTTTCCCTTTCCGACTAAGGTTGCACGCATCAGTTCTTTCCTTATTGACTGAGATTGTTCGTCTGTGCCTTTGTTAAAGATCAACTCCTTCCATTCTGAGATTTGTCCGTTTGTACTTTTGTCAAAGATCAACTCCTTCCTTTTTGGGGTTTGGCCGCCTGTACTTCTCAAATATCAACTCCTTCCTTTTATGGGGTTTGCCCGTCTGTACTTTGCCAGATATCGACTCCTTCCTTTTTGGGGTTTGCCCGTCTGTACTTCGCCAAATATCAACTTCTTCCTTTTTGGCTGAGATTGCGCGCTGCTCCTCTGTACCTCTGCGCCATAATCCCATATTCCATCTTGTACCTCCCTTGGGCCGGGATGTACTCGGCCAAGAGGGCCGGGATGTACCTGGCCATCACACTTATTGGGCTGTCAACATCGCGCTGGATCGAAGCCCCTGCGATTGGGTCAGAGTATGAGGGTTCTCTTACCTGGACCGGGATGATCCGGCTATTTTCTCTTTAATGGGCAGGGATGTACCCGGCCATACACCAACAATATATATATATATATATATATATACATATATATATATATATATATATATATATATATACAGATATATATATATATATATATATATATATATATATATATATATATATATA
>Ga0214544_1011736_pt1 | contig 11904 bp, 11 predicted proteins | sample CNSS3metaG_FD_160074 | JGI IMG/M metagenome (GOLD analysis project Ga0214544, IMG submission 160074) | Root nodule microbial communities from cowpea collected in UCLA plant growth center, Los Angeles, California, USA - CNSS3 | ecosystem: Host-associated > Plants > Roots > Nodule | place: USA...
TCAAAGTGTGCTAAAAACAAAGGAGACCAAAGGTACATAGGTACACTTGTTTTATGCCTTTTACTTTATGCTTTATGCCTTTGCTTTACTCTCTCATCCACATCATTTATGCTCCCCAATCACCATGTGCCACCTAGCATTGCTTTCTTACTCCTAATTAACCTACAAAGCAAATAAACATAGATTAGAATGTTGGCTTAAGTCAAGTCAACTATAGTCAACAAGTCAAACCTAGTCAAAGGTCAACAAGTCAACTAAAGTTGATTCAACTAAGTCAACTTAGGGAATCAAAAATAACAAACACAAATCAAAGGGATGAAGGATTAGTGAACTTCCTTTCTAAACATGCTTAGTCTTCTTAAGCATGTGCCTTCATCCTTGGTTGGGGTCAATCCTTCATCATACCATTTTCTTGTTTGATTGTTATGTGTGTGGTTTTCTCTCTTGCGATGATCATCAATTTTTATTGATGTAAGCAGATGTGAGAGCCCCTGCAGTGGTAATGACAACAGGGATGCTGCAACTTGATGGGTATGGACTGGTATTGGGCTCTCTATGGAGCCCTCCGCTGAAGAAATGTTATTAGTTATATTTCTCTTGTTCTGGACAAGAGCTTGTGTAACTTTTGATCTATTGTACTTACGTTAGGCAGTGTGATGCCCATTTCCTTTTGTTGTGAATATGTTTAGGGTACTATGTACCTTCATATCCCATTTTCTGTACTCTCTGGACATTTATGTATGTAGCGTTTTATTAAATTGGATTTATCTATTTAATTGGGACGTTAGATATAATTGTTTAATATTTCATTGATGCAATTGTTACTCTAATTTGATATTTATAGTTTTTTCTTTAATATTTGACATGAAAAGAAAAGTGAAAAAGTTTTTTTAATATTGAATATTTAATATTTTTTTGAGATTTTTATTTATTTCTATTTTTTTTTAAATTATTTAATTTAATATTTGAAACACTAAAAAAATCGAGATGGGAGTTGAAGTTTATCCATTATTCCCTGAGACTGGAAATAAGTAAGAATGTCATATCAATTAAGTATAGAAAAAACAATAGAGATGAATTTCGACTTTAAGAAGATAATAAGATTATTTAACTCTTGTTTAAGTTTATAAAACAAAACGACGATACGCTATAAGAAAACAGTAAATCAAAAGTCGGTGAAAATTAAACAATAAAAGTGAAAGAACTCTATAAAATCGTACAAATTTCTGGACAAGCTACAACTTACATAAAATATCATATACCTTTTCGCTACAAAATAACGTACATAAAATATCATATAATTCAATTACATGAACGTTTAGAAATCGCAGCAAGCATTCAGCTACATCCTTGGCTCTCGTTTAAGCACGTGAATGAGAGTGGATATGTGGTTGCTACAAATTATGCAACTTACGTAAATTATTATATAATTCAATGATCCTTTCAACATGGTAATTTATTCTAAATATATCTGTTGGCAGTTGTTTTTCCTCTATTATGTTTACTATTGGGAATTTCAGATAATATATCTTTTAAATATATTTCAATAACCATTCAAATATTATCATATTTATTTATTTATTTTTACGAAATTTGAAATCAAGAAGGTAATATATAAATATAATAAAATGGTTGAATTAATAACATGGAATTAAATCCATCTATATAATAATGTTTTTTCTTTTAAGTAATGTTGAATCATTCTTATTTTGTGTTCTATTTCCACCACAAGAAAACAGTATGTTAGAGTCGACTAGAAGTAGACTCTAAGCGTGAAAAACAAACTATACAACATCGTCCAAGCATTCTAATAGGCTGCAACACAAAACCCGAGAATAATATAGAGTCGATCGTATGTAGACGTTGTACAGTTGGCCTATGTAGATTCTATAGAGTCAGTCATATGTAGACGCTATAGAGTCGGTCGTATGTAGACGCTATACCGTGGGTCTATTCGGCGCTAGATGCAATGCTATAGAGTATGTTTAACTGCAGAATTGTATCCACCAAAGTGGTCAAAGTGCTTGCTCTATTAGCATCCTTTGCAATTGTCCACTTGGCTTTGTATTTTCATTCCTAACAGCTATGTACACATGATTAGCAAAGATCACTAAGGGCTTTTGGGCTTGTAACGTCGTTGGGCTACCAAAGAACTTTGTTTTACAAGACAAGCAAGACTAATTGCTAAAAAGGAAAAACAACAATGTTCAAGTGCCATGAGTACAAACTTGTTCCAACCATCTTTCTTTTTATTTTTCTCTCCTGTTGTAGTCCAATATCTTTCTTTTCATTCCATTTGGTTACACCTCTATTTGCTTATTTTCATCATTTCAGATTCGAGGAGTCCAATTTCAACTTCTATTCGGCTGCAATTTTCACTTTTCTTTGCATTCTTCTGTTTTTCAGCATTCCCCAACTTTATTTCTTTATCCTTTTCACTGCTCACCAATCCCTACATTCTAGGCTCATGGTGTGTGTTTCAGGCCAAGGTTCAAAAGGGTATTTTTCATTCAAAATCAATGTAGGGAGTTGTTTGGCTCTAGTTTAAATAGAATTTTCAACAAAAAACTTGCCTTGATCCTTTCTAAGCCAGTCATGCTTTATAACTATCAAAAGTTTGACACAAAACTCGTGGCTCAATCCCTTAGGGGCTTTCTCTCATTCTCACATTTAAGTGTTTGGCTCACTCATCTCACAAGGTTAGATACACTTCTTGTGTCAACCTTTAACCAAGAACTAACCTATAATACATCAATTTCTATTAAGCATTATTGGTTCTTCATTCTTTCCTCTCTTGCAATCTCAATTTTTAAAAATAGTTTCAAAGTGTGTTTTTCTTTTTTTTTCCTACTTGGTTCCTAATCCAACCATGTCCAAAAGGTACTTACATCCTAAATTAGGCTACCTAAGACATGCATAACTAACTTATCACACAACTTAATCTAAAAAAAATTAATAACTAAAAACTGAAATTGAAATGCAAAATTTAAAGGTTAAAATACTCCATTCGTCCATGTTTTTGTTGAAAAATCTCAAATAGGTCCTAAGATTTTTTTTAGTCTCAATTAGGTCCATATTTTTTAAAATGTGTAACAATTAGGCCCATTTCGTTAGTATAGAGTTAACGGTGTTAAGGATATGCCACGTGTCATCTTCTCATTTTTTTGAATTTTTGAATTTTTTTGAATTTTTTTTGAATTTTTGTAATTTTTTTTTGAAAATTATTCATGCCACGTGTCACATCAATATTGTGCCACGTGTCAAGTCAGTAAGGTGACACGTGTCAAGTCATTGTTTGAATCTCAATTTGGTCCATATATTTGTTATTTTAATTATATTTCAGTCCATTTTTTTTAATTTTCAATTTCATCATTTCCAAATTGAGATCAAATTTAACTTTTATATAAATTTTATAATGATATTTTTATTAAACATTTTAATAATATTAAGTTTATTTTATATTTTGTTTTAAAATTTTAAAATATTTATTTTAACTTATTACAAAATTGTTTTAAATAATTTATATACAAATGTTAGAATTGGTTTAAAATTAATAATTTTATAAATTTAAATATAAAATTTTAAAACAATTTTGTAAAAGGTTAAAATAAATATATTTAAAAAAATTTTAAAAAATGGACTAAAATGTAATAAAAATAACAAATATATGGACCAAATTGAGATTCAGACAATGATTTGACACGTGTCACCTTACTGACTTGACACGTGGCACAATATTGACGTGACACGTGGCATGAATAATTTTCAAAAAAAAATTCAAAAAATTCAAAAAGAAATTTAAAAAAAATTAAATTTTTTTTTAAAAGAATTCAAAAAAATTAAAAAAAATGTGGAGCTGACACGTGGCACATCTTTAACACCATTAACTCTATACTAACGGAATGGACCTAATTGTTACACATTTTCAAAAATATGGACCTAATTGAGACTAAAAAAAATCTTAGGACCTATTTGAGATTTTTCAACAAAAACATGGACCAAAGGAGTATTTTAACCAAATTTAAAATGAAAAAAATTTAAAAGGAACTATATTGGTTGATGGTAGGTGTGGCTCTTTCATTGCTCCTCTAGATCAGATGATCCAAATGTTTTTTTTTAAATCAAAGAACTTGTCAGAGCCTTCTCCCTCTTTCTCTAGTTCAACTACCTCCTCCTCATTGTTGGAAGTTTGGTTACTTCCTTATTCTTTTCTTGCATTTTTGAAAGATGCAATCAGGGGATCATCCTCAATTTCCTTAGATCCACCAATCTCAATACTGGTGTCCTTTTTAGTTTTTATTTCAACAACTTGATTTGTGCCTTCCAGATCACCCGAGCTACCAGCATTAGTACTGGTATTACTGCTTGAATTATGATGTTTTGGCTTGGATTTAAATTGTGGCTCAAGCATAGAATGTTGTTTTCTTTCTGCTCTTGCTGCTATACCTTGTGTTTCTTCAGGTGCTAAACTAGGTGCTCCTTATGTTGCACCTTCAACCTATCCTTTGTGAAATGGATTATCCCAGGCCAAGTTGTGAACACCATAAATTTTTCAGGAGTTATGCATTGAAGAGGTTGGTTCATATTTTGTTTTTAAGAAAAATTAAATTGGATGAATTAGAGTGCCCTTTGTGCCTTGTTGGCTTATGCTAGCTATTGTTGCACGTATGAAATACGTGACTCAATGGACTGTAGGGATTCTTCTGGCTTCTTGAACTACTAGTTCTGATGTTATGCTTAAGCTGTAGGTTATGGCTCAAGCGTAGGACCTTGCATGTTATCCAATGCATTGCTGCAATTGCCCTAGATGTATGCCTTTTTATTTGGCAACCTCAACTTCTTCCTTAGGTGAGAAGGTATCTCTACCCCTTGCATCTTGCATAACTCAGTAATGAGGCTTGAAAAGGCAAGTGGCTTGGTTGTTCCTCTATATGTTGGTTCTGATAATGCAATCTTAAATATTTATTATGTAATCATGTCAGCCACATCTAGCAAATAACATTGCATGATGTAGAAAATAAGCTAGGCTTGAGGAATGGTGGGGCTTGATAAATGAGAGTTGGGCATCACGTTGGCAAATAGGAATGTCATCCAAATTAGTGTGATTGTTCTCATGCTAACTCTTAGGATCTTTTGTGGTTTTCCAGTTCTTCCCAACTCAAAAGTTCTTTCCTAGTACACACAAGAGGTCAATTAGCCTCTCTGGATTGACATCCTTCATTAAGCTTTGAAATTCCTCTCTTTCTTCCTCAGACGTGGCTCCACCAGCTCTTAGTAGCTCTCTAATTGTGTCTCTATCATATAACACCTTCTTTCCTCCAACCCAACATGATCTTGCCTTTTTTAGATTTTTGCTTAAGTGGATAAGCATTGGCGTAGAACTCCCTCATAATTAACTCCTTATATTGATTTGCAAGTATGATCAACTTCTTCCATTTCTTTTGCTCTATCACCCTCGTGAATTCCTCATATTCACCTTCTTGAATTTCCACTTTCCTTTCAGCCAAGAGTGATCTCTCCTCAAATTGAGCAAACCTCAATTTTTTGGACCTGGTAAGAAGTCTAAATCTATCATGCCTTTCTTATCCTGGTGTAAGAATATCTTTTTGTGGAGGATTCACTTTGGGAGGTCTTTTGTGCTCTAGCCCTTTCCCATGGACTCTTGAATTGGTTGAGTATGAGATGATGCATCAATTAGGTCCTTTTTACCTTTTAGATGTGGGAGTGCTTTGTTGACTTGGTGGTTATGTTCTTTGCCTCCTTTCTAGCCTCCTTATTAGTATCTTTTCAGGCCTCCTTTCTTTCTCAAGCTTAGGCCTCTTTCAAGTCTTCTGATTGGCATTTTCTCTGGCCTTCTATCATGTATTTGTTTTTTCTTCGTTTTTCCCTTTAGATTGGATTTAGGTTTATCATATTTTCTCTATGAAGTTGGTTTAAGAACATCAGGGGTTGTCCGAGTGGATGATCAATTAGTAGATTCCACAATAATTGGAGTTTCTTCCCTAATCATTCCTTTCCTTTTGCCTGAAGCAACAATCCGTTGGCTCTTTTTTGGTGTCATTTTGCAAAAGCCAAACACGAAACATTCAATTCACAATCCCTATTTTTCACATTTAGGTCAGTAATTTTCGTTCATCTTAACAAAATTTATAATGCAGTTTGTTCATCAATGTACAAGTACGTGAATAAAAATGTGATGTTCAAAGCTTGGATACACGTGCATGACAAAAAAAAAATCCAGGGTTTAGTTACTCCAAAACTCAGATTTTCTTAAAAACGTAGTTCACAACTAAAGAAAACTCCATGATCATTCTACCATTTCATTGAAAATCAAGAATAAAGGTTATTGAGTAGTGGTGGTTAATGGGTTATGCTTGAGTGAACCCTAAGCATGAATAAAAATTGATTTGGAGATGATGAACAGATTGAAAGAATTCTCATACCTAGATGCTTGTGGATGCAAATGTAGATGAGGGTTTGATGTTATGATGCTAAGAACTCAAAGAATTTGGTGAGCAGGAGTTAAGAAAATGTGCAGAGTAAGTGAAGGGTAGTGGGTTTTAAGGAGGTGAGTTTAAGGTTATATACGTTTTAGTTTGAAAATTTAAAGTTTTCCTCTTTAAACTCTCTTATTTTGTGGCTGAGCACCAAAATTTGGGGCTCAGGCCTAAAACAATTAAATCCAGTTAAATCCTTGTTTTGCTACTTTGTTTACTTTCCTCTCATTGTACCTCAACCAATATATCCTAAAACTATATGCATCCTAACTTTGACAATTGAAAAACACTTATGAACACATAAACCTAAACTATATGCATCATAATCCTAAGAATTGAAAACCAATTATGCATATTTAAACAACTTGGGGTCCCTCCCAAGAGCACTTGTTTAACGTCTTTTAGCTCGATGCCTTTTTCATTTTAGTCCTTGAATTCTATGAAGATGACACTTCTTTCAAAGTCTTCACCATGATAGATCCTCAATCTTTGTCCATTTACTATCCACCTCTGATTGGTTCTAGGATATTCTAATTCAATGGCTCCATATGGTCTAATATTTTTGACAATGAATGGTCCATACCACTTTGATCTAAGTTTTCCTTGGAAAAACTTGAGCCTTGAATTGAACAACAGAACTCGTTGCCCTTTTTTGAACTCTCTTTATTGAATCTTCTTATCATGATATTTCTTCACCTTGCTCTTATAGATACTAGAAGATTCATAGGCTTGCAACCTTAATTCTTCCAATTCGTGAATATACAACTTCCTCCTTTCTCTAGCAACCTTTAAATCAAAATTGAGGGTCTTTAAAGCTCACAATCTTTTGTGCTCAAGCTCCACTAGTAGATGACAGGCCTTCCCATAGACTAGATGAAATGGAATGAGTCCAATTGGGGTCTCGAAAGTTTTCATAGAAGCCCATAGTGTGCCATCCAATTTGATAAACCAATCTTTACATGAATTGGCCATTGTTTTCTCCAAAATTCTTTTCAATTCCCTATTCAATACCTCAACTTGTCCATTGTTTTAAGAGTGGTAGGCTGTTACTATTTTGTGCTTCACGTGATAGTGTTCCAACAACCTCCTAACCTGTGAGTTGTAGAAATGAGTTCCTCCATGACTAATGAGGACTCTAGGTGTAACATCCTAGCCATATATTAAAAATTTAAATAGAAATATAATAATAATTAATAAATTTGACATTTATATATAAAACTCCTTTCCCAAAACATGGGAAATTTAAAACTTTATTAATAGCGCCAAATTCAAAACTTAATACTAAATGTATTACAAGTTTCAAACGTCCAAACCATAAATTCAATTGTAATCAAATGCAAAAAATAGTTATCAAAATATCTCCCAAAGCTAACCCCTCTCCGGGTCTAGACGCCCACATCATCACCTACAATACCATCTGCTCCCATGTAATGAGTTACATGATCATCGTCAAACACGCATAGAAATTGTGAGCTCAAAATAAGAGAAATAATAATCAATGCAATGTAACCCAAAACCTAATGATTAAGTTAACCCAATGACCCTTCTAAGGATTACCATCCACAAATACTAGCAATCACAACCAACATTGTGTGCCTCCTCATTCTACACACACTTTGATGATATCCTTTAGATGACTCTTGCTGCCACAAGCTCCAACTTGCGGTTCCACCATCTATCGACAACCACCTGTAAATCACATGCGGGAATTATCTAGTTACGGACTACAATCTGCAACACTGAGTGAAGCTCCCCAATACGAACCACAATTTGTATTTATCATAACACTACCAGCCTCACGAGCTCTGACAATGAAGGGCAACCAAGTGAACCAATACATCCTAGGCACAACTAGCACGCTCACACCAGAATTCCAATTACCATTAGGCTCCAACCTAGAATGGTCACGTGTTTAACTCCCCATTACAAGTACAACTCGTAATGGGCCCCCATCAATCCTCAAGGCTTCCAACCAAAGTTGTGTAAAACTCTCAATATTATTCACCTGACCTATACAAGATTAGTACACACTCAACCTAGGCCTTACGGATTTCAATGCTTCCATGAACCTGCTCGCTCGAGGTTCAACAACAACTCTCAAGTGTGAGCACGAAACATACGAACTTTCTCACTCATATCGTCACATAAGAGTACCAGTAATATTAACCTCCTCGTTCATATTAATCACGTGTTATATTCTCAAATCACGAACCTACACGCTTGTGATACTATCAATCATATCCCAAACTAAGACCAACACACCAAAACATGTAAAACACTACAAAACAACACACGGTCCCCGTTTTACTGCCTAGCGCTGCCTAAACACCGCCAGACAGAAATGTGCTACAAACCACCTAGCGATTACCACACACCGGTAGGCACCACACATTCAAGGACCTCTGGTTTGTGCCTATCGCCTAGCAGTCCAATCCACATCGTTAGGTGATACACCAATAACAATCATTTTACTAGTTTAGGCACCCTAGAATAGGTTCTAGCTAGAGATGTCAAAATGGGTTTCAACCCGTGAGCCAACCCGGCTCACCACGGGTTCGAGCCGGGTTGGGTTGAGAAAAATTCAACTTTTTCAAAAGTGAGTTGAACTCAACCCGGTTCACTTAACCCACGGGTTAAACGGGTTCGAGCCGGGTTGATGGTGGGTTGGCTCACTTAACCCACCAACACTTTTTTACAATTTTTTTTAATTTTTTTTTTAAATTTTCTTTTAATTTTTTAAATTTTTTTTAATAATTATTTACTATTCCTATTATATTTGTTCACAATTTCATATTTTTAAATGCTAGAATGTTGCTTAATTATATTTGAATAGTTTGAATGTTTAATTAATTTGATTGTCAAGTTATATATATGTTGAAACTTTAATCTTTAACTATAATCTTTATAGTAAATTACTCAAGTAACCGTCTTATAAACATTTTTTTCTAAATTAGCATGAAAAAATGTATAGTTTTTTTATTTATATTTTGTTGAATAGCATGACAAAAAATTTGTAATATTAGCTATGCTTTCTTAGACTAATGGATATTGGAAATAATTCTTCATATATTGGTGGTGAGCATGATCAAAACATTGATTCTTGATTTTACTATTATTGTCATCTCATGGGTTACTTAAAAATTTATTTAAATATTTGAATACTAAAAAAAAAAAATTTAGGTGGGTTGGTAAGCCAACCCACTTAACCCACCAACCCGTGGTGGGTTGAGCCGGGTTACAAAATTTCTGGCTCACTAGAAAGTGAGCCGGGTTGGGTTCACTCATTTTTAACCCGGCTCGTGGTGAGCCAACCCGTGTGAGCCGGGTTGGCTCACTTTGACATGTCTAGTTCTAGCACACTCCAAACATCACCAGCACACATCAAAATGCCAAATTGCATTCATATCAATCAACATGACTACATATTACACTATCATATCTCATATGCATCAATCTCATAGATATATATATACGCACATGTATTCACCAACTTCAACCATGCCATCACTTAGATTAAACCAAGAATAATTCATGCTTATAAAAGTTGTAGAACAGTAACCAATTCATGTGTATATTCACACCAAGTTCAGAATTCCTCTCAAGCAGTAACTACGAAAGCTTCTTTCAACCCATCACTCATATCACCCAACTTTAACACCCACCCTTAATCATATTTTCACACATTAGCTTCCCAATATCTTTATTAAGTCTATTTAATGTCAAGTCTTATACATTCCAAAAGATGACTCCTCAATCTAGAACCCTTACTCTTCATACAATTCATACCACATCGTACTTCACTCCAAAACAATCTCTTCAACATTGTATTCATTCCAAATGCATTATGCCAAGCCCGCAATTTATCATCACTACATGATCATTTGAGTTGTGGCTCGAAATGACATGTCTTGAGTTGTGGCTCGGGATGGCGGATGAACACGAGAAATCCTTGAGTTATGGCTTGGATTAGCGAGTGTTGCCGGTGTGAGTGAGTGAGTTGTGGCTCATACGGATGGGTATAGAAAGATTGCTCTCCTCGGTATTTAGCTGACGAGTTTGGTAGTCTTGGGACATTACGAACTATGCTTCGTATTGGGAACTCTACCTGGCATTACGAAGTGTGGTCTGTAGCAGGTTTCCAGCACGTGTTCTACAAGTTGTGACTTATAGGTGTGGTAGCAAGAGCATCTTGAGGTATTCATCTAAAGACGTAGAACATAGATAACATGGTGGTGACCATGTGGCATTGAATCAAAGGACAGAGTTCCCTTGATGAGTGTATGCTTATATCTTTTTGAATTATTATATGTTTTCTGTAAGCTCACCCTATTTGCTTGTGTTTGGCGATGATTGTAACATCCCGTCAGGATATTATGGATTTAAAAAAAAAGAAATAATAAACAATTTCATTTAATAATACCTCATTTCCCAAAACGCGGGAAATTTAAACTTTTATAAATTCCAATTATAAAACCAAAATCCATAATTACAAAAGTAGAATAATCCAAAAAAAAATCTCATAAGAGTTTAGAACTTATGCCAAAATCATAAAACATGAAAATTTATAAAACTCCCATGTTTTTCCCCGCTCCGTGGCTAAGCCTTACTGATGAGTCATTATTTTCTTCCATTCCACTAGCCTTTGTGTACCCATTAGACAGTTGATTAGTGCTTAATTGTTCATCATTAGAGTGTTTTTCATCTATTGGGCTTTATTGGGCCACTATTCCGAATTTGGACTAATTTCACATTATTTGGCCTAATTTTTGTTTTTAATTATTTTTAGGTATTTAGGTGAAGCAATTTTGGAGCTTGGACATTAATATTTAGTTGAAGAGACTTTCCAAATCATTGCCACATCATTTCCATGTCATTTCCACGTCAGCAAAGTCAATAGGTCAACATTTGAGGCCCAGAGTGGCATTTTTGTAAATTTGAGTGGCAGAGTGGCAGTTTTGTAAATATGAGTGGCGAGGGTGATTTGACCACGAAAATTAGGTCTGCATGAGGAGGGAGCCGCTACTTCATCTTCTCCATTCTCTCCATCTCCATTTTTTCGTGCTCCAAGCTTCCATGGATGCCTCCCCTTGCGGTTTTTCACATTTTTGGGTCATTTTTACCGTTTTTATGCACATTTGACAGCACCCATTGAGGGTTTTGCGTTTTGATTTCGTTTTCTACATTGGGCAGCTCGTTTTGTGATTTCATTGAGTTGGAACAATACCCATTCATGGGGTTTTCGCATTTAAATATGATAGCACCGTTTTGCATTCCATTTAAGCTTTGAAATCTCTATTTTTGCTCTTAAATTGCGTTTTCAGATTTCATAAGTTAGGGCTCCCGGTTCTGTTTTTGTGATTCCAGTTTTGGAGTGTTTAATTGCTCATTTCCATGTCTAGCTAAATTC
>Ga0214544_1011740_pt1 | contig 11897 bp, 8 predicted proteins | sample CNSS3metaG_FD_160074 | JGI IMG/M metagenome (GOLD analysis project Ga0214544, IMG submission 160074) | Root nodule microbial communities from cowpea collected in UCLA plant growth center, Los Angeles, California, USA - CNSS3 | ecosystem: Host-associated > Plants > Roots > Nodule | place: USA...
TATATATATATATATATATAGATTTACAGGTTCATCAATCACCGTAAACATTCACGAAAAAACATTAAAAATTTGACAAAACTTAACTGGACGACGTGTGTGGATTAACTGCAGAAGGAGAAGGTTGTATGTGAATGTGAATGCTGGAAGCGTCGTCGCGAACTGCTCTTGGGTTGGTGCTTGCTGGTGCTCGATGATCTTCTCCATATAGCAACACATCAATGTCAATGAGTGAATGGAAAAATGAAGGCAAAGAAGGAGGCAGCAGCAAGCGGAAAAAAGAGAAGATGAATTTAAATGTGTGTTTAGGTCAACAAGATTCTTTGACGGTGCAGAGGCTTGCAGCAAAAGCAAATTCAGATTCGTTGGCTGGGTGCAAGGGTGTAGTGCAGTTAATATTTTTTACTATTTTTTCTCTTTCTTCATTTAACTTTAACTATGGGCAAAATTGGAAATAAGGAAAGTTTTGGGGGTACATGAGAAATGGTTTGGGGTGCATGGAGAACCCCCATTTGAAGCTGCAACCCATTCCACTAGCCTGCATCATGCATTCAACACTAGCCAGCTTTCAGCACGTGTTTATAAACCTTGCTCTTTTGGGCCAAGACCTTCAACGTTAGTAAGCCCAAAACACGAAACAACCAAAGATGCATGCATGGACCAACACATCCAGATCCTCTAATTCTTCTGAAATGCGCCTGTTTAAAGGGTAGTCTGTTAGGGTTTCCTCTTCATCCCCTTAGGCGCTCAAACTCGTAGTCGTAAGGGTTTCTTAACTCACGAGGAATGCCCACACCCTTCTAGTTGTTAGGTTTGTCATTAGCTTCCCATTTTTCGTTTAAGCTTGTCTTCTCCTTTCACGTCTGCTTTTCTTCTCCCAATAAGGCCATCTAATGTAATAAACAACTTTGATGAATGAGAAGAGGTTTTTCCCCCTTTTCAGAGCTCAAATCCTAAATCGATAGTTAAGGCTTTCTCCTCATATGTTGACTTAGTCATGAGTGCTTTAATTTCCATTACTGGAACGTGAGAGAGGTTTCGAGTATTCCACCGCGAGATCCATAGGTCGTTCAACGCGTTCGAGAGCGAATTAGTCTTCCACTACGAGGTTCACATTTCTCGTTGCATTCTTCAATCTTCTCTGATGGATCAAATGTTTAGAGGCTTCGCCATGGATTTTGTTGAGTTTCCAATGATTAAATTGAGCGTGAGGAGTTGATGGACGTCCTTAGTGGAGGAGTGGAAGGAAATCCATGGAGAATGCTTGAGATTAGTTGAAGTGCAACAGAATTTGGAAATGGAGAAGAAACTTGCTCTTGGAAATTGATGCTTTGGTGAAGTTGAAGAGTAGAAGTGGTGTTATGGTGTGGAAGATGGCTAGAGGAGATGAAGGAGAGTGTGACATGCCAGTTGTTGGGGTCACATCATCCCCTCCCTCTTGAAGAGGATTTGCCCTCAAATCTTGGTGGTCGTCCTCTTCATCAAAAGTACCTACAATAGGAACCAAATCAGTAATATTAAAAGTAGGATGCACACCATATTCCGTAGAAAGATCCAATTGATAAGCATTATTATTGATCTTCTTTATTATTTGGAATGGACCATCACCTCGGGGACTAAGTTTGGATTTTCTTAGGTGAGGAAATATTTTCTTCCTTAAGTGTAACCAAACAAAGTCTCCTTCATTAAAAGACCGAACTCTCTTGTCCTTGTTTTTAAATTGAGCAATCTTTTCAACTTGGGCTTGAATTTAGTTTTTAACCTTCTCATGAAAATCTTTTATGAATTTGGACTTAGAAACCCCTTCTTTATGAACAAAATCAAAAGAAGTCGGAAGAGGTAATAAGTCCAATGGTGTGAGAGGGTTAAAACCATAAACTACCTCAAAGGGTGAGAGTTTGGTGGTGCTATGGACCACTCTATTGTAAGAAAATTCAATGTGAGGAAGATACTCATCCCAAGATTTATTATTTCCCTTAAGCAAAACCCTGAGAGATGTGGAAAAGGATCTATTGACTACCTATGTTTGCCCATCAGTTTGTGGGTGACAAGAGGTAGAGAAAGAAAGTTTTGTTCCCGCCTGGACCACAAGGTCCTTCAAAAATGACTTAGGAATTTAGTATCCCTATTAGACACAATAATTTTGGGTAAGCCATGGAGGCGAACCACTTCTCTAAAGAACAACCTTTCTATGTTGCTAACATCATCTACTTAGTGGTATGGTATAAAATGTGCCATTTTAGAAAAATGGTCCAATACCACAAATATAGAGTCAACACTCCTAGAAGTCCTTGGAAGCCCTAGGACAAAGTCCATGCTTATATTGTTTTTGTTTTGTGGAGAATGAGGGAAAGCAAGCATGAGTGAAGAAGGTGAAAAGATGTTGGATGAAGGGAATGTGATGATATTTGTTATGCTTGAGGACAACTAGCTACCACACCTAATTCCTATTTAACATACAAAAGCAACGGTAGGATAGCTGATGCACCTCTGAACCTCTTCCAATTAACCAATAGTAGAAAGATATAGGTTTGCTAATATCAGAGACCTTAGGTCTGCTAATATCAGAGACATTAGGTTTGCTAATATTAGAGACCTTACGTTAATCTCTCGTTCTTCTATTTCTCTTCTTTTTTTTTTCATTTTTTATATACATATTTTTGAAAAAGGAATAAAACGAAATAAAATAAAAAGTAAACAAAATATAATTAAAATTAAAATTAAAAAAAATGAAATGAAATAAAATAAAAAAGATAAAATAAACAAGATAAAGAAACCAAGATTAAATAAAATAAAACAAGATAAAATTAATCTAAATTTAAAATGAGATGAAAATAAAAGTAGGAATATATTCATACTCAATTGAGTGTTGACACTTGAATTCATTCTTTTTAGTTCTTGAAGACTTATATGCACCTCATCTATTATATTTTGACTTTTTTTTCTTCTCAAAATCTAATTCTTTAAGATAATTATTAAGTAGTTTAATATTTTATTTTCCGATGTTTAAGGTGGTTATAACTTGTTTAGTATAATAATAACTTATTTATAAAACATTAAAATTATATTCCAAATATATGGTTTTATTCTTTAAGTTGGTTAACTTATTAATAATAATTTATTTATAAAACATTGAAATTATTCCAAATATATGGAATAGGTAGGTAAATTTGTATAATTGAGAATTAAGTTTATATGATTTTTTTTAAAACCCAGAGATTAATTATTACTTGAAAAATATGAAATTCATTTTTGTTTATTTATTAAGTAAAACCACCACTTTAATCAATTTCCCCGAACACAAAGAAAAGATTAAACTAAAGCAGTTAGTGGATCGTGACCTTGTGGCAATTATTTAAATTAATATTTGCGCCCATTATCACAATTCAACCTAGTATTACATCATCAAGGCATGATCTAGGCGTTCAAGGGAATTATTTTATTTCCTTATCTGGAACAAAATTAATTAATTGCAACTAAACATCATATTTGAAATGCAAAAACACCCAAACCAGTTGGTATCCACCCAGGTTATACATTTATCAAATTAAGAACATATCCATTTTGAAAAGTTTGACAAAAGCATACGTTTTGAAAATGTAAAATTTTCTTTTTTAGTTTGAGATAACAAAACTCCCAAGTTATTTATTTAAAAACGGTGAACTCGAATCTGTTTTTCTTATAACTTAATAACATTATTGTTAATTATACTAGAAATTCTAAACATTATATACTCGTTATTTCTAAATAGGGTTAAATATGTTTTTGTCCCTTAACTTTCAGTTAAAACTGGAAATGGTCCATTCTCGAAACTTTGGACTAATTTAATCCTCAACTTTAGAAATGTGTGTATTTAGTCTTTTTAACCAATTTTTTTTAGTTTATTTGATGTTTCAAACGCATTTCATGATAGTATTTGAGTTGTTTATATCGTTTAATTCATTTTTGCTTCAATGTTGGCTGAGAAACGCGTATAAAACGTCAAATAAACTTAACAAAATTTTGTTAAAAGAACTAAATTTATCCAATTTTTAAAGATGGGGGACTAAATTGGTCTAAAGTTTCAAAGAGGAACTAATTCTAATTTTGACTAAAAGTTAAGGGACTAAAAACATATTTAACCTTTCTAAATATTACTCAAATAAGTTGATAATTTTACATCAAATCATCCTATTCTTAAGACAATGTTTTAAAATTGTTAAAACATTTCATATTTATCATACAACACAAATATGAGGAATAGTTAGAGGAAATTTGTTTAAAGATTTAGAATTGTTTTTGGTACCAAAAACCTTCTTATAGTCAACATCCAATACAACTATAATTACTAGTGTGCATGTATTTTTTTTAAATAAAAATATAAGTATTGTTAAATCTTTCGAGAGAGGATTACCAGAGAGATACAACACCAATGAGACCTGAGTTCAATACATACATAAGAGTTTGACACCACTCTTAACCCGAAATCCAGGCTATGGGGGTTTATATAGGGTTAAATATCTTGTTAGTCCCTTAACTTTCAGTGAATTTTGGAAGTAGTCCATTTTGAAACTTTGGACCAAGTTAGTCCTTCATCTTTCGAAATACGTAGATTTAGTCCTTTTAATAAAATTTTGTTAGGTTTATTTGATATTTCGTACGCACTTCATAAATGTATTTAAGTTTTTTATAATGTTTGGACATTTTTGCTTTAATGTTAAGTCAAATATTATCATGAAACGCGCTTGAAATGTCAAATAAACTTAACAAAATTTGATTAAAAGGACTAAATCCACGTATTTTGAAAGATGAATGACTAAATTGGTCCAAAGTTTCGAAATGGACTAATTCAAAAATTTATTGAAAGTTAAGGGACCAAAAATGTATTTAACCCGTTTATATATGGTGCTAAACTTTTTTACTTTTACTCAATGTGCGACTTAAACTTATACTTGAATTTCCAACAAGTATAAATTTATTATTATAGTAATAATTAGAAAATATTACTAAAAGCCATATGTACATAAAAAACAATTATCGAAATAACCCTTTTTATTATTTAATACAATATTATAAATTATATGATAGAATAATTTTAATTAAATTTAAATTTAAAATTATAGTAAAATTGGTAAAGAAAAAATAATTATAAAATAATTTAATCTTTATAATTGTATAATCAAAATAATTTTAATCTTGATAGGTATTTTAAATATTGAAAACTAACAAGTTATTTAATAAATATAAAGATCATAAATTGCAAAAGAGGTAGAGAAAGTATACACTAATGTTTAAGGGCTTGCCCTATTCTAATGGGCCTAAGGCCAGCCCATAGGGGTACCCAAGACCCCTTACAACCCTTGTTTCCTTTCATTCTGCTCACTTTGCAAAACAGCTCCACTCCTCCCTCATAGAGTAGCAGCAAGCTCTGCTAGGGTTTGACCCCATTCCCTATCAAGCTAGTAAACTCTGTTTCTAATCCACATAAGTTGGTTCTCGACTCATGCTTTCTTTTCTTTCGCTTGTCTTTCGTGGTTCCAATCAGGGTTCATCGTAATAACTTAGCCTTTGTTTTGGTGTTAATATTTTTTCGAGCTCACAAGTTATTTCCGGAGCTATGGTGCTCACTATTAGGTGTTTACCATTGTCCACTAGCATCTGTCCAGGTAAGGGAAGTTAGGGTCTTCGTGTTTTCTTCATATTTGCCTGTTTTTAGCTTTGTTTCGGGTTTAAGATGCTTGTATGTTGTTGTGGTTGTTGGGAAAAATGATAAATGTTGATTTGGGTTTCAAATGTTTGGCTGATGCACGCGTGAACAGTGGTGGAACTGATATTCTGGCCCAAGCAAGCACGTCTCGCCTAGGTGAGATTAAAGTGAACTCCCCGGGTCTTCTGCTCAAGTTGTCGCTCAGGTGACGAGTCTTCGTTTTAAGTGAGGGATAATCTCGCTCAATCGAGGAGGTCTCTCCTAAGCGAGAAATCTCATGATCCACTGTTCCACTGCTCGAGCTCTCGCCTAGGCGAGAAGGGCTCGCTTGAGCGGCAGAACCTCTCTCGCCTGCACGAGGACTTCTGGCCTGAGCGAGATTGGGGCAAATTGTGTTCTAGTTCTGATATGTCCTCTGATGTGGTTGCTTGCCTACCTGATAGAGTGCTTTATTGTAAATGCAAGATGTATGATGCCATGTATGCTGTATGAAATTAAATGAGAATGAGATTTGTTATGATGAGTATGAAATGGAAAATATGAATCATGATTGGTTGAATTGTTGGATATTCACATGATATTGGTATGCATGATAAATCAATGATTGGTTGGTGAGACATGACTATGGTATGGTTAGGACGTAATTCCATGAATCTCTTGGTGAGATCTCATGGTGGTGCCTCATGGTTAGGATGTAATTCCATGAACCTCTTGGTGAGATTTCATGGTGGTGCCTCATGTAAGGATGTAATTTTATGACCCTTTTAGTGGGAGTTCATGGTGGTGCCTTATGTAAGGACGTAATTCCATGACCCTCTTAGTGAGAGCTCATGGTGGTGCCTCAGGTAATGGACGTAATTCCACGAACCTCTTAGTAAGGTTTCGTGGTGGTGCCTCAGTATATAATTAAGTAAGGGTTCAAGTAAGGATTGCATCCTGAAGCTTTAAAGAGTCAGTTAGTCTCACGTACAACGTACTAACTGAAGTGGTGAGGGTAGTAGGAGGCCCTAATCTTTGGTAGGATAATGGCCTTAGATTTTTGAAGGCTAACCTTGTGCGTGGTACGGTGAAACCCATTGGCAATGGCTCTGCAGAGCGGTAGAGGCGACCGCAAGTGCAAGCATCTAGTGAATCCGACTGATTATATGCTTGGTTGCTATCAGATGCTTGGTTGATTCATGTATTATTGACTTTTAAATTGCATGCTCAATTGTATGATAAAACATTTTTACTCTAGCTTACCCTTTCTTGTTTGTGGTCTTCTTGTGTGTGGTTTTCTCCTTTTGCTATGATCATCAATTTATTGATGTGAGCAAATGTGGGAATTCCTGGTGATCGCAGTGGCGACGGGAGTGTTGCAGCTTATTTGGGCATGGTTTGGTGTTTGGCTCACTCTTGAGCCCACGTCGAAGAGTTATTATTATGTTGTAATCCCTTGCTTATGAGCAAGCTTTTGGTTCCCCGTTGAACCTTTTAATTTTGTTCATGACATCTTGGTGTGCCTAGTCTTTATTTTAGATTACTCATGGACAACTGTAATACTTGACGCTTAAACTCCTTGTCGTTGTTGTTATAGTATATTTTATGTGATGTTCCATTTAATTAAGCTTATTTATCAAATGGGACGAGACATTATTAATTTTTATATATATTTATTAACATTTCATGTCTTACTTTATGATATGTTTAACTAAATTTATTTATAAAAGCTTTAAAAAGAATTAAACTTCATTTATGCATATGTAAAAGTTTTTCAAATTTTACTCTTTTATTTCCTGACTTAATTAATTTAACTTATAAGCATTATTTATTTATTTTAAAGTTATTATAGAAAAGCTTTTCAAAGGTACTCTTTTATTGTTGCTGTCATTTTCATGGCAAAATAAGGGATCACTCTGCCATCCTTGCATTTTACAGCTCACCGAACTTTTGTACATTTTTTAATTTGTTGAAAATATAATTAAATTAAGATGTTTCTCTTTAACAAAAAGAAAAGAAAAAGAAGTCGAAGAATACATAATTTGGACAGTCAGAGACAATTTTAAAAATATTGAATTTATTTGAATAGTCATAAAAAAAATATGCCTGAGAAAATAGTGATTTCAATATTCTGAGTAATTAATTTTTCAGTCTAGATTAAAAAAATATCGTGAATTATATACTCTAAAAAAATTAATGATATTTTAACAAATTTCTTTATTTATTTTTAATTTATTATTTCAATCAGTTTTAATTTATTACATCATACGAAAAAAATTCAAAATTAAAATAAATTATTAATAAATTATAAATGAATAAAAAAAATAGGTCAAAATAAATTATACAGAAACAAACAAAATACTCGTCATGATCGTAACGTATGATTATTTATCTTTTTCTATCACTACGTCTTTATTATATGAGATAAAAGAAAATTAATGGATTATCATTGTACAGTGAAATGAAGGTTGTGAACTAAGTACTAACTCTTTTCATGTTTATAAAAGGTCAGAGAGCCCAACACACAGCATAAACAAACACAGTGACTCAAACCTCCCACCGAAGAGTAGTTGGAGTTACCATTTGGGTGGATTCCAGCAACATAATGGCCGTAGTTCATGGCAGTTGGGTCAAGGTTTGTTATCATCTTTATTATTACATTTCTAAAGACATATACAATTATCTTAATTTTCTCTCTCTTTAATTCCTTTTCTGCTTCATACTCTGTCATTCAAAGTTATAATTGGCTAATTATGAAATCATATGTCCAGAATCCCTTTTATTCCATCTTGCATTTCCTTCTCTTTGATGTTTACGATTTCAGTCTTTTTCTCTCAAAAGCAAGAGCTTTTGGAATGTGTATTTGGCGTAAATTATTCTAAAAAATACCGCTGGGGCATAAATTTCTGGCTTCAATTGTTTTCAAGGATGGAGAAGTTCATGACAGTGAAAATTTGGAAATTTAGTTAAGATTTCGGTTTTTCTTCTTTTGATAGGTCATCGAGGCTTACAACAGAGCAAGGATTTTAGGTCAAAATCAAAGTTTTCAGTGAAAATAACTTAGTTTCATCCACGTTTCACTCCAACTAAATCTCTAATAAAGTTCTCCAGTTTCTGAAAGAAACAAAAAAAAAAGTTATAATTATTTTTTCATAAATTAAGATGCTAATCTACAAAAGTAAGAAACCCTTAAATCCACTTACTTTTCTCGTGCACGTAATAAAATTTTTATAATGTGAAAAAACAGCAAATTCACACCAATTTTCTTATATTAGTTAATTCCCTTTTCAGCTTGATCAAAGAGGAGAAGGTCAAGGAGCAAGAAGCTCACACGCCATTGCCGTTGTAGCACAGAAGGTGTATGCATTCGGCGGCGAATTCGTGCCACGTGTCCCGGTGGATAACAGCCTACACGTGTTCGATCTAGAGACTTTGACGTGGTCTGTGGCTGATGCATCAGGGGATATACCACCGCCACGTGTCGGTGTCACAATGGCCGCAGTGGGAGAAACCATTTATGTGTTTGGTGGAAGGGATGGTGAACACAACGAGCTCAATGAACTCTATTCTTTTGACACAAGGGCCAACAAATGGGCCTTGATTTCACGCGGGGATATTGGGCCTCCTAACCGGAGCTACCATTCTATGACCGCCGATGACCGACACGTGTATGTATTCGGCGGCTGTGGAGTTCACGGGAGACTTAATGATTTGTGGGCTTTTGATGCTGTTGAGGGCAAGTGGGTGGAGTTTCCCTCTCCGGGTGAGAGTTGCAAGGGCAGAGGTGGGCCGGGCCTGGCCGTCGCCCTAGGGAAAATATGGGTTGTGTATGGGTTCTCCGGGGAGGAAATGGATGATGTGCATTGCTTTAATCTGGCCCATAAAACATGGACGCAGGTTGAAACAAGTGGGCTGAAGCCCACGGCCCGTAGTGTGTTTTGCACCCTTGGTAATGGGAAACATATAATTGTGTATGGTGGGGAAATTGATCCTAGTGACCAAGGTCACTTGGGCGCTGGTCAATTTTCTGGTGAGGTTTATGCATTGGACACCGATAAACTAGCATGGAGGAAGTTGGAGGACAAGGCGAACTCCGACAGCCACCCTGGGCCACGAGGGTGGTGTGCTTTCGCCGGAGCTTGGCGTGGCGGCCGGCAAGGGTTGTTGGTGTATGGTGGCAACTCTCCTAGTAATGATAGGCTTGATGACATTTTCTTCCTTGCTCTTTCTCAAGAGCTGGTGAATTAATTGGTCATGGATTTTGAATTTGTTATTTATCCTCATAGAACAATGGATGAGAAATAGGGAAACTTTTTTAGTTATTGTAGGTGGGTTATGAAGTGCTTGTGTAGTGGTGGTGCAATTTTATTAAGTGTGTGGTTGGTTATTAATTGAATTATGTGATGAATTAAAAGTATGTTTATCCTCCTGGTGGGAGGACGATGGGATTGAAACTATGGAATCTTGGATAATTAAATGTTTGTAGTTTGTAATTTTGCTCTGGGCTTTATAAGGGAATAAATTATCAAGTGTGTGATCAATTTTCTAATTGATGGTTTGGTGGTTCGTTTTATTCATATTTTAAATTGCTAGCAAGTATCAATCCTATAAATTTCTATAAATCGTGGACGCAACATTACGATAAACAAAAATAATTGAGGAATATCTTAATATGATCGTCGTAATGGAGATTGATATGTTAAACAAATAACCATTACAAAAACCATCATTTTGTTATTAACCATTATAACAGATAATCATTTTATATTTTCATTAATTAAACCACATCCAGTATCTTTATATTAGATCTATATTAAGTAATTTATACTCAAATTAAAGTAAAACATTGAAATCTACATCGACAAATGGCTTTATACCATTAATATAAAATGTGACCGAGTATAAATAATATCTTTTGAAATACTTTATTATCCTTAAAAGCAGTGGCGGAGGTTGGAAGGGCAGCGGGGCCACGGTCTCTCTCCCCAAATTTTTTTATTTTATTTTTTCATTATTTTATATTTAATTCTTTTTAAATTATATAAATTTTTAAAGTTTTTTAAATTATTTATATTTTTAAAATTAAATAATATTGTATTCAAAATTAATAAAAATTAAATTAAGTATTTTTTTATTAATTTTATAAAGTACAATAATAAATAATTAAATACAAATCAAAAGAAACAAAATTATTAAGATATTTTTTATTTTCTCTTTCAATGTCTTTTGAGTTTTTTATATGTTATATTCTTCTCTCATGTTTATTTATTTTCTTTTGTTATTAAAAAAAAGTTAGACATAAACTCAGTATTTCTATTTTTATTTTTTTATATTTTCTCTTTCATTATTAAATCAATAAATAAGGTAACTTTTTGTTGTCTCATTTGATATTGAACTATTTGTTTAACATTTAGCATTATTTTTTATATTATGACCTTTTTATATATTGATTTCTTATTAGTATAGAAGAAGAAAGAATGTACTATGTGATTTTTCATAGTCAATTTTTAATTGTAACTTGATTATCATAGTTTTTTTTAGTAATTATGTCTCTCAACTTTTGATTAGATTATGATAAATTATTTTTTAGTCTTAAACTTGTTTTTTAAATAGGTATATTAATGAAAAACAAAAAAATAAATTTATTTTTTAAAATTGATAGAGAAACTACTAGTGAAGATGAAAACATGATAATATGGTTGCTTATCGCATAAGAATGAAATGAAAGCTTGTGAATATATTTTGAATCAAATGCACATTAATAAAATGGAAGATGAATATTTTGTAGATAATATCGTTAGGCGATCAAATTACCACTACTTAACTTTAGCAACTTCAGTATTGCCAAATTAGTAGTGAACAAAATAGTTAGGGTTAATATAACCCTGAGTCGTCTCACAACGAATATGGAATTGATCTCAAATATTTGATTCTTAAAAATGCAATTAAAACTAGCAATTATAAAAATAGGAGTTTTGATATGCAAAGAAAATGACACGGAAGATTGTAAGCACAGTAATAGTAAATAGGTCAATTCCACTGCTTTTTCTAAATAAGATTCTTCATTGGTTATCTAGAGATTATTGTTAAATTAATTATTGTTGATGATTTACAAATCAATCAATGTAAAGACTCAATTCATTTGTTGGCATTCTCACTTTTAATCAAAGTAAAGTCTCAATTAAAAGTGAGAATTGTTAGATTGTCCATAGTAAATTCAATCAAAGTACAG
>Ga0214544_1011742_pt1 | contig 11891 bp, 17 predicted proteins | sample CNSS3metaG_FD_160074 | JGI IMG/M metagenome (GOLD analysis project Ga0214544, IMG submission 160074) | Root nodule microbial communities from cowpea collected in UCLA plant growth center, Los Angeles, California, USA - CNSS3 | ecosystem: Host-associated > Plants > Roots > Nodule | place: USA...
TCCGTATTCGTTGTGAGACGACTCAGGGTTATCTTAACCCTAACTATTTTCTTCACTACAAACTGGCAATACTGAAGTTGCTAAAGTAGTGGTAATTTGATCGCCTAACGACAGCGATATCAGCAACATTTTACTACCTAAGGTAATTTTAGCCAACTTAACATCACACTCAGACGCCACAGAGGTATCATCTAGTGACACTACGTCCTCAATATCACTTGTTTTAGAGTTTTCTTTGTCATCTAAAATCATGTACGACATATTCGAAAAAGAAAAATCTAAAGAAGAAGAAAAACCAGAAAAAAATGTCTAAAAAACCAAAAGCATAATTGTTCACCACATCACTTAGTAGATCAATACAAAACAAAGAATGGTCTTCAGTAGAGTGTTTCATGGCTTCTAGCACATTGAACTGCACCTTCTCATCTCTTATCTCTTATCTCCATAGTTAATGACCATTCATGCACATCTATCTTGATATGTGTTGTCATCATGAATGGTCTTCCCAAGATAATTGTGGTTGAACTCATTCCTTCATCATCCTTCATGTCCAGTATATAGAAATCTGTAGGAAAAATTAACTTGTCCACACGGACAAGCACCTCTTCTAGCACACTTGCAAGGTTAACTATGTTAGGGTTGGCCAGTTGAATGACAAGATGAAGTGAAGTAAAAACTCACAAAGGCATTACATTAATGGAAGCTCCTAAATCTAACATAGCATTATCAAACTTAGTACTTCCTATAATGCACGGAACAAAAAATATACATGGATCCTTACACTTTTGTTGTATTTTGACTACAGGCTTCTTAATTAAGCTAGACACATTTCTTCTCATGTTCATTACCTCTTTCTCCGTAACACGCCTTTTATGTGTGCATAGTTCTTTAAGAAACTTGGCGTATTTAGGAATTTATCTTACAGCATCCAACAAAGGGATGTTTATCTCCACCTTCTTGAAAGTATTCAAGATTTCTTTGTCTAACTCCTTCATTTTTCTAGTTTTTGGTTTCAAACGATTTGGATAGGGAGGAGGAGAATAAGGTAAAGAATTTTCAGAGGAAGTATTAAGGGATACTAACCTGGAGTCATCACTAGGTTCAGGCATTTCAGATGTTGCTTGTGTTGCTTCGTCTAATCCTTCACTTTCATTATCAGGTACAACTTCATTATCTTTATCTTCATCTTCTTGGGCATCCCCAAGGCCTTGTATTTGCTTACCTGATCTTAAAGTAATAGCACTTACATTTTGTGGATTGATTATAGTTTGTACGGGCAGATTGCTCAAGCCTTGTTGGGACTTCATCTGATTCAACTCATTTGCCTTTTGTCCAATCTAGTTCTGAAGATTTTGGTCAGTTACTCCAATCGTCTGTTTCAACTCATTGAATTGTCCCTTCATCAAGTCAATCATCATTTTCATTATTGTCTCCATGTTTGAGTCACCAAAGGTTGTAGTTGGTTATGGTTGTTGCCTCTATTGAGGTGGAATATAGACTTGTTGGTGTGGAGACTACTGATTTCCCCATTTTAGGTTGGGATGTTCCTTTAGATGATAACGGTGCTCCTTTAGTAGAACACCCGAATTCAAGTCTCCTGCATGATTTATGCAAGTTCCTTTCAAGTTCTGGATCAAATTGATAGAATTGACCAGGGTTGGCCCGAGTCATGCACTACGCAGTCCACCTGAAAGTGTTCCTCTATTTTTTTTCTTCTTATTCTTGTTTTGCAGAAAGATTTCAAGAAAGAAATAAGTTAAGATGTCGTTGGGTATACTCCCAGGAAAGAAAGGTGCGTCACAATGGACAACTTAAATACCAAGTTTTTCCTAGCCAGAGTTTTCCTAACTAGTCTCAAAAAATTTCTTAAAAGAAATTCTTAATCAAAACAAAAACAGAACTTTGCTTGAAATATAAAAAGAAACTAAAGACTACAAAAAACACAAACTCTATTAAACGTAAATACACAAAAAAAATATAAAATAAAATAAAATGAATGAATTAAAAAAAATAAAATATAAGAAATATTGACCGTATTCCCCAGCAACAACACCAAATTTGATATCGTTGGCGTTAAGCGATCAAATTACCACTACTTAACTATAGCAACTTCAGTATTGCCAAGTTAGTAATGAACAAACTAGATATGATTAAGCTAACCCTGAGTCGTCTCTCAATGAATACGGAATTTATTTCAAATATTTGATTCTTATAAAAATCTATCTTAATGCAATTAAACCTAGTAACTATGAATCACGCAAATAAAATATTGTAAACACAGTAATAGTAAATAGGTCAATTCTACTACTTTTTCAAAATAGGATTCTTCATCGGTTATCTAAAGATTATTATTAAATTAATTATTGTTGTTTATTTACAAATCAATCAATGTAAAGTCTCAATTCATTTGTTGGCATTCTCACTTTTAATCAAAGTGCAGTCTCAATTGAATTTTACTATGCCTAATCATGTTTATTCCTTTGTTTCCTCACCAAATAGAAAACTTAATTAATTAAAGTAAAGTCTTCACTAATTTTAGTTAAAGTAATTACCTTTAATCAAAATAAAGTCTCAATTATTGGCAAAAAACTTATTTAATTACATGAAAGTTTCTAAATAAAATCAAAGTAAAGTCTCAATTAAATTTAAAAACCCTTTAACTCATATGATTAGCATGCGTGTAAATTTAGAATCATTATTTTCTATTCAATTAAGAAACAAAAGACATAGATAAACAAAAATCACAACAATAATCAAAAGAACAAATACATTAATTCATCTAACTTCAGAATGCAATTAAGAAATTATATTTGAATCAACCTTAAAAGCTTAGCCCTCCATGGATTGGATGGAATACATGATAAATGATGAATGAAAGAAAAATAAAAGGAATGGAAAAACGAGAGATATGGTGGATGGATGGTAACTGCCAAAACTAGAGAGTAATTAAGTGTCCTTCTTCTGCTCCCTTGGGTCTCTTTATATAGGCCTTGATTGGACTTGGACCTTATCTTTTTTGTTGCTGAAATCTTTTATCTTTTGATATAATATTTCTCAAATAATTAACAGATTTTATTAGTTTTTAAAATATTTAGATGATTTTCTTTGTTGATAATTTCAGATATATCAACGATAATTAATTACAAATCATTGATGAATTATTTAGCAACTTAATTTTTGTCTAATTTCCAATTTTACGCCTCTTGTTGACTGTTTGACCAACTTTGACCAGAATCTGCAATGTTTGACCAACCTTTGAATGTTTGACAAGATTTGACCATTTCATTGTCCATTGATAAGCTAACACGTGGCAGTGTGCTTTCTCTCTCCAAAATTACGGTTTCTACATCCACCACGATTCCCGACTACTACAATGGTTAATAAAGCTTCTCCTCACTACTGCCATGGAAACAACATTACTGGGTGTTACAAATTCGACGGTGTTCGACGGTAAGCGGCACGGTGGTCTAGCAGTGTGACGGTGCATGGGTTATAGTGGCTATAGTGGATGAAGCCTAACGTGTTGCTGGTGCATGTGCTTTAGGCTTGGATTCCGTGGATGAAACTGGTTGGTGCAGGTGCAGATCTAGTGGCGATCGACGGCATGCGGCATTGTTCGTGTGATGCTGGACTGACATGAGGTTCGTAGTTTTCTACTCTAGTGAAGCTCGCGCTGTTGCATTTTGAGTTCACCATGGTTTGCAATCTACTATCTGCGGGCTGTCATGGGTGCTTATGGCGTGAAGTATGCATTGTAGTGGAAATGATGGTGCAAATTGACGATGGTTCTAGGTTTGTTCTGGCAAGGTTGAATGAACTTGTGGCGCCCCTTCTCCATTACGGCTTCATACGAGAAGATGGTGCAGGTGATTCTTTCTTGTGTTCATGGTGGTTGTGGTCATCGGAGATGGCGTCCTTCGTGGCGTTGTATGCGGTGGTGCATGGTTCAGGTGAGGTCCATGGTGTGCGAAGGTGTTGTGGCTGTCGATGACGAGAGTTTGGTTGATGGTTCGAACAAATGCGGTAATTGTAGAAAGTGGTGCAGAACGACGTCAAGCATGGTGGTTGCATGTTTTTTATAGGTGCGAGAAAAGTGGAGGTCTCGTGGTGGTGATGGTGGTTCCATAATGGCCGACGGCTACCAGCGTGGTGATGGGGGGAAAAGGAGAAAGACATAGGGTTTCTTTTTAGGAGATGGGAAGGAGATGATGATGTGGCAAGCTCTGATTGGTCAGTTTAGTGAGTGGAGGATGATGACACGTGTCATCATGTGGTTAAACAAATTTGGAAGGCGAGGATTGCCACATGGCATTATATGGTTCAATGGAATTTAAGTGGTAGTAGGGGTGCAACTTAATAAAAACTAGGGGTGCATAACAGGTTTATAGGTAGTCCACTTGAAAGATGGGAGTGTATATGTAATTTAGTGGGTGTAGAAGTGATTTTTCTAGAACTCGTTAATTTCAACCTTATTTAAAGGTACTTTGTAACTTCAATCAAATTATTTTTCCACCTTAAATGAGCTTAATCTTAACTTTAGTTGCACCAACAAATGTAAAATATCCAAAAACAATTTATGGAGTCAACAAACATTAAAATATCCAAATCTATAGAGAACTCAACTTCCCTCCTCGGAGGTATCCCTAGTACTTCCTCTTGGAAAACATCCTCAAACTCTCGCACAACAAGTATGACTATTATCCTTTCATCTTTCTCAACCTCTAGGTGAGTAAAGATGATGAAGCACTACACACTTTCCTTTATCTCCCTCAAAACACTCTGGGAGGACAATAACTCAAACTCTTCCGAGCTTGAGAACAACAACTTCTTCTCTCGACCATCAATAAGAACACGATTGGCAGATAGTCAATCCATCCCTAGGATCACGTTTATCCCTTGTAGAGGTAGGCATATCAGGTTGACTTTAAACATGCGCCCCTCTACCTCCACAAGACATCTTGCACACACAGACAATGTCCTGACCAAACTCGACGTCAGAGTAGATACCACAAGATCAAAGTATAGCTCACACACCAACAAATCCAACTCTTGCATATAAGACTCTAACATAAAAGAGTGTGTCGCTCCAGAATCATACAACACACATAGACTCTTCCCAGCAATCATACAACAACAAAAAACAAAATTACTTGAATACACCACTTCTGCTCCAATCATCGCATAAACTTTGCCTACAGTCTGAGGCCTACTACTTCCCTTCCTCTATTGAACCTGCATTGGGGGCCTCGCCATAACCCCTCTAGGAGAGGACAACCCATGATGAAATGCTTTAGCTTCCCACAAACATGGCACTTCCTCGTATCCCCATGTAATCTGCTTCTGCTCTCCGCCACTAAGCATCTCCTGGCCCACCTGTAATATCATCTGCTCCCGGATAACAAGTTACCCGATCTTTGTCACACACAAACAGATAGGGTGAGCCATGCACACAGATAAAAATAGATATGAAACAAACCTACCCAAAAATCTCATAATTATTTATCTTAAAAAAAACACCCACTTTTCCACACTCATAACCATTATGAGTTTATGCATGTATTCTTGATCATGGGACTTTCCCATGCTTCACGTACTCCCTCACCCATCATCTGAACTCCACGCTCAGACCCGGACACGCATACCCGCCTTTCCTATTATGAACTCCCTCGCTCATAGCATTCTCAAATTTGTTCATGTTCGTCATGCAGTCCACCCAAGCACATCCTAGATCACCTATGGACTTAGTCCTTGAAGTCCAACATCACAAACATAAAATTCCCAGCCGCAGCCGTATCCACCTGGCGCTACCAAAGTGCCACCGGGGGAAGAATCCATGCATACCGCTTGGCGCCACTCCTTGCATCGCCAAGCGCCACATCACTATTTTGCCAAAACTATCACATTGTGTGGCTTCCGCCTGGCAGATCTATTATGCACCGTCAAGCGCCACACTAGTAAAATTTCCTTTACTGGTTCATTTAGCAAAACTAATTTCAATATATTCCTACACAATACATATACTATTTAATCATCAAATTTATCGTTCATAATTAACATCCAATAATAAGCAAGACTCAGAATGCACCATCACACGCCATATGTATCAATCATATACATCTATACTTTCACATGTATTCACACAACCCATCAACAAAAGGTGTTATACCTGACAATTATGCACTAAATAATACATAAATAACACATTTTTAAACTAGCAATATCATCATGTTAAAACAAACCACAACAACAAAATAGTAAATTCCACGTGTGACCAGTGGAGTTTTCGACAACCTATGGATTTAGCTCTAGAAAACAAAAGTGCGAACCAGCGATCTCCACAAATGACTTATGGATTCTTCCACAACATGTGGATTTAACTTTGAATACACAAGAGCCAAAACAGCGAGTTCCACAAGTGACCAGTGGATTTTCCCACAACCTGTAGATTTGGCTTTGAATGCGCAAGAGTCAAAATAGTGAGTTCCACAAGTGACTAGGGTATTTTACCACAACCTATTGATTTGGCTTCAAAAATGAAAGAGGAAAACCAAGAACTAAAATTCACCCAAGCGTTGACACAATTGATGGATTCTTAATAAACTCATAAAATCTTACTACACCTGAACCCAAATTAATAGTACCCTTAGGAACCATACTCACTCCACTAACTTTATCCAAGACCCCAAATTTAACCAATTCATAATACTCCAACACAAATCATAATTTCATCATCATAAGCAAACATCTCCAATTGCTATTACACCATGGATTTTCCCATAAGCTAAAAAACAACAAAACAATTTTATTCCATACAACATTTCACCTCTGCTTTTCTAAATGATAAATTCAGTTCATCAAATACTTTAAACCAAATTTCTAATCAACTCACCACCAACGTCCTGCAGTTCATAAAATTTTGCAGCCTCAACTAAAAACCCATTATAAAATCAGGCTTACTTCTGTAAGGCCCATTAAAAATCTACTTTATTATTTTCTGCCCTAAAGTAAAAGGGTTGCCCCTTGTATTTGGGCCTGGCCTAAGTGATAAAACCAAACCCTAAGCTGGCCTAACACATTTACTCTCATTATTCCACAGAGCCAGCCGGCATCCCCTCCTTGCTCTCACAAGACGCTCTGCTAGGGTTTTGCCCTAAGCCTTCTCGAACTAGCTCGGAACCAGCTCCTACTCCACGTAAGTTCCGCTTTCTAGATTGTATGGGTTCCATTGCTATTCCTTCGTAGTTCACAGTTACAGTTTCGTAATACTCCATCCTTTGTCCCGTTTACCTTCTGTTTTCAGCTCGCTAGTCCGTTCCTAGAGCTGCCATGCTCGAGGTCGTGCCATCAAGGTTTCTGTTAACCCTTTTTCCAGGTACGGGAAGTTAGGGTTTCAAGTTTAAGTTGTTTTTTTGGCCTGTTCTTGAGTTGTTGTTGATTATATGGATTAATCATTCGTTTTGATGCGTGGGATACTTTGCATAATTGGCTGGTGTGAAAAATATAGCTGCTGCAAGTGAAACAGTGGCGAGACTTGATAATCTCGCCCAAGCGAGCCAGTCTCGCTTAGGCGAGACGAACAAGGACTTGCCCAAACCCTATTGCGCGAAAGGTCGCCCAGGCGACCCGCTCAATTTTTGGGCGAGCGAACATCTCGCCCAGGCGAGAGGGGTCTCGCCTAAGCAAGATCCCATGTTGGTTTCTTGATGCTTTTTCTAGCCCCCGCCTAGGCGAAGGGGGCTCGCCTAAGCGAGCACGTCTCGCTTGAGCGAGACCCTTCAGCCTGAGCGAGGGGCTGGGCGAGGCAGTGCGCTGTTTGGATGTTTGTTTGTTCTTAGAAAATTGGTATTTGGTTGGATATGAATGTTATGATGAGAAACATGTATATAATGGAGTGTTATGTATGCGTGGCATGATTCATGGATTGTAGATGATGGGTTTGGTGTGAAAATTGGCATATGAACTGAATGAGATGGGTAATATTAAAGTGGCATGATAACGAGATGAATTGAATCCTATGAGTATGGATGGGTTATGATGAGTTGGAATGAGTTGGACTTGGATACGTGAAAGGTATTGGCTTTTAAGGTTGACATAATGAATATATCCTTGCATGGCAAATACTATTGGACTGTGTGATCATGTTTGGTTTGTGTTAGTGCATAAGTCCTTGGGGTCTCTAGGTGAGACTTTCAGGGTCGCGCTTCAGTGGTCGGGACGTAATTCCATGGCCCCTGTTAGTGGGTGTCCATGGTGGTGCCCCATCTGTATAACTAGGTAAGGATTCAAGGTAAAGTTGCATCCTGACACTCTGAGGAGTCAGTTAGTCTCACCTAGATCGGACTGACTCCTGTGGTGAGAGTGGCAGGAGGCCTAAAATTCATTAAGGGCTAACCTTGTGGTGAGGGAAAATTGATCCATCGTAACACTTGTAACACATAGCTCGGGGGTGAGCAGCTCAGGGGTGAGCAGAGGTATCCACCACAAATGCAAGCATCCGTTGAATCCGACTAAGTTATACGTATCCGGATGAGTCGAGTCGAGTCGTAGTGTATTGATTGAAGGGTCAAAACATGTTTGGTTGTTGTATGGATATTGGATGGTGAAATTATGTTTGAATGTATGATGAGAATGTTGTTGGCTCTAGCTTACCCTGTTTATTGTATGGTTGTCTTGTATGTGGCTCTTCTTTCTTGCGATGATCATCAATGTAATTGATGGGAGCAGATGGGCGAGGTTCTCGTGGTCAGTAAGGAAGTGGAGATTCCGCTGCTTAGTTTTTTCTCAAGTCTGGATTTTATTTTTCTGCATGGCTTTCGTTAGGGCTATGGCCCATGTATTGTTTTACGTCGTGCTACTCTTTTCCCTTTTGTTAGACTTGTATCTAGTTTCCTGTTGGCATCGTGGTGTGCCCAAGGTTGTGGGGGTTGTGTTAAAGACCCCAGGACTACGCTTCAGTACTATTATTGTGTGACGTTTTCTTTATTTTCGCGAAATATTTAAATGGGACGTTACGGTCCCTCTTCAAATTGAGATGATAATGAAAAACTATACTTAGATGATAATGATGATATAATATAGGCTGTATAATTCTTAAGATAATAGTTAATAGGATAAATTACTTTTTTGGTCCTTATTTTTTTATAAGAAGGGTCAAATTGGTTTTTTGAATTTTTTTTATCCCAATTTGATCTTAATTTTTTTTGGAAGTGATTCAATTTAATTCTTACCATTAATCTTTTTCACAAATTGTGTTAAAGTCGGTGTCACATTTTAATTTGTGGTTAATTTTTTTGAAAGTGATTTAATTTGATTTTTGCCATTAGGTTTTTCAAAAACTGTGTTAAAGTTAATGTCAGTTGTAGTTTTTTTTGTTAATGTAACATCGTTTGTGAAAAATTAACTAACTTTAATTACTTCTAGAAAAATCAAAACTAAATTGAAAAATAAAAATAAAAATTGAAGAACTAATTTGACACCTTTTAAAAAAACAAGGACAAAAACCTAGATAATAAGTTAAGATATTATGATTACGGTTAATACGTGCAGTAATATTAACTATTATACTTTCTACAAAAAATTACCAACTATTTTTTTGGTGATTGTTTTCCATGACGTGATTCTCAGACCCGGGAATTTGAGACGTTGGTTAAGTAGCCGAACCTTATTTAGGAATTTTCTTCCTGCACTCCAAGTTTTCTTTCGGCACCCATAAAACCTGTAATACCCAAATTATTCCTTACTAAAATTATATTGCTTTTTTCTTTTTATTTTCAGTGCTTTAGAAAGTATTTTTTGAAATGTCTTCAAAAATATTCAATCTGAAAAAAAAATTACATTTTATATTGGATATTTCAAAAAGTATTTCCGAATTCAGAAACGTTTCCAAACATTCTATCTGAAAATTATTTTTATATTCTAAATTAAATAATTTGAAAGATATTTCAAAAGCTTCCTAAATACTCATTCTAGAAAAATACTATTATATTTTGAATTGAAAATTTTAAAATTTTGAAAGAAGAACGAAGGAAATGATGGAGGGAGATGCAAGGGATTCAGCTGAGCAAGAAGAAACAAAGAATGAGAAATTAGGAATTTTAATGAGATATTTCTAAAGGATAAAATCGGAAGATTGAAATTTATGGGGTGCAGGAAAACAAAAAGGTGGTGCAGGAAAAACCAGCTCTTATTTTGGTGCTGACCTATATGACCTTTTTTAAGCGTATTTATCATTTTTGTAAGCTTGATTTCAAATTTTTAAATTTGTTGCAACAAAATTTACATATTTATATGCCAAATGAAGCTGCTTCGAAAGTACTTTTTAAAACAGGTATTTATTATTTTAATGTTTCAGCTTTTAAAATCTAATAATTTGAAAAAAAATAACTCACTTTGAATCGTTCGAAAAAAATTGACGACAACTTTTTTTAATTAATTTTTTTACAGTTATTTGACCTTTTTAAAAATTAAAATGATACATTTTAAATTATTTTAATTTTATTTTCTATTGATAAGTCAATAAATGATATTTTAAGTCTATTATTTACACACTTTTTTCTTGAATATATTCCTCTTGACTCATATTTTTCTCCTAAAATTGGTTGGTTAAGACACAAGTCATTAATGTTGGAAATCCAAGTGTGAGTCTAAGTCTCACATTTAATAGAAATGAGAAAATGGAGCATCATATAAGGACAAAGATCCATCAATCCATTACCTTAAAGTTTTGGGTTGAGAGTGGTGTCAATATTTTATCAATGAGTTGAGGTCATGACTCATTAGTGTTAAATTCAGAACCTGATAATAGGTCAGGTAAGTGAATCCTCTCAAGAAAAACGATAGTAGCTTATGTTTAGTGATCACTTCTTTTTGGTAACTAAACTTCAGAAACCGATTATAATTTTTTATTTATAATATATAGTGATTATTTTAATAACTAATAATTTTTTATTTTGTAAATTAATATCTAAATTGATTATACTAGTGACTAACAACTTGTGACCACTAAAATTGATTATTAATGAGACATTTCATTGTGGTAAGTATTAAGAAATATCTTATATACCTTTTAGTGTCAAATAATCATGTACCTCAATATCTGCATACATGTTTAACATATAAATATTAGGGGTAGCAATGCGGGCCGGCCCGACCCGTTTAGGCCCGGCCCGCATAAGGCCCGCACAACACGGGCTGGCCCGCCCCGCCCCGCATACTTTATGCGGGCTGAAAATACTGGTCCGCCCCGCATACTCCTTGGCCCACGGGCCGGGCCGCTTTTTTTTTAATTTTTTTTAATTTTTATGATAAAACTTTCAATGTTTAAAAATTGGGAAACTTTAAGAAGTTCACAAAATTAAGTAAAGACTTTGGGGAATTAGAAGATAAATTGATAATTCAACATTTTCATCATATTCATATTATGACATACACAATGTATTCTTTAAATTTTAGCACATTAAAAATTACATAATACTTGTCTTTTCTAGTTATACAAAAATTTGAAATGTTAATGCAAGAGTTCATAAAAGAAATAATTAATATACACAAGTGCAAGTTTTTTTTTTTAATTTTATGCGGCTTGCGGGCCGGCCCGCGTGGGCTAGCCCATGCGGACCGCGGGCCTATGCGGGTCGAGCCCACGCGGGCCTACGGGTTCACTATCCTGACCCGCTCCGCGTTTTTTTTCTACGGGCCTGCGGGCCGGACCCGCGGGCCAAGCCTTAATTGCCATCCCTAATAAATATCATTGTTTCGTAATAAAATTTAGGGTTAATTATGTTTTTGGTCCCTCAAGTATCGACCATTTTTGGTTTTCGTCCCTCATTCAAAAGATGCGCTATTTAAGTCCCTCACGTTCTGAAACGCATGAAATTCGTCCTCATTTTTTAACT
>Ga0214544_1011743_pt1 | contig 11890 bp, 6 predicted proteins | sample CNSS3metaG_FD_160074 | JGI IMG/M metagenome (GOLD analysis project Ga0214544, IMG submission 160074) | Root nodule microbial communities from cowpea collected in UCLA plant growth center, Los Angeles, California, USA - CNSS3 | ecosystem: Host-associated > Plants > Roots > Nodule | place: USA...
CATTAATTACTTCTTAAAAACGTCATTTTATACAACATATAAAATGGCGTTTGTTGCGGCGTTTCACTTTAAAACGCCATATTATATTTTGTGACGGCAAGAATTACGACGTTTTCAGAAAACGCCGCGCGCGTAAATAACGACGTTTAAAAACATCGTAATATACAAAAATAAACGTCACAACTTACACGATTTTTTGTAGTGCTATTTGTTAGTAAACCTAACTAATACATGATATTACGATCTTGAAAATTACAATAATATATATATATATATATATATATATATATTATTGAGAATATTCCTTTATTGATTTTTTACTGTAAGAAAATTAATCATTATCTTTATAAATTTGTCCTTTTTATCAATAACATGTTATAATTATTCTAGATCTCACGTGTGAAAACAGAAACTATACAATATACTTAATACATGTATACGGATAATTCTTTCAAAAACAAACACTCGAGTTATGTATTTTTATTTTTTTTTTGAGAAAAACTATTAGATAAACACTCGACTTATACGTGATATATTTAATTCCTTCAGATAATTTAATACTATTTAATTAGTCTTGTTTTAGATTTTAGGAAAGCTATAATATGGTAAAGAATTTTTAAAATACCACATGATGGTGTGTGTAACTTTTAAGGACAAACTTAGAAGCTTGCTTTTTCTTTTCAGATGATTCAAATAATTTAACTTTTCTCATGTGATATATTTTTAGTATCTTACTTTTCTTTTTAAATTAGTCAAATAGTACTACTGTGCCCTTGTCCAATAATTTTACTTCCTAAGTGACACATAAAATTAGTTCAAAGTCACGAACAATAGTAACGTTAATCCTTAAAATTATCAAGCACCGTTTTTTAATATTTTTAAGCATTACCTTGATTTTATTTATAATTGTAAATATTAATTATATATAATTCTAAATTTTTTTTCTAAAACAAAGTAATATAAAGAAGGAGTATTCTCAATATTATGAGACATAGGATGTGATAAGAGGCGTCATTTTGGCTAATGGGCGAGTTCCAATTTCTAAAGTCTTCTCTCAAGTGCGTTAGGACTAGGGTTAATGTGGACTTGGTCCCACTAAAAAACTCTAATTAATTCTTAAAAATAACACTTTAGTCTTAGTCAAAGATCAAGTTGAAGCCCAAGCTGAATGCCGACGACCAACACAACCGTCTGTGTCGATGCCCAAGACAAGTTGGGCTAGTTTGACAACCGAGACGAGCCGACTCGGCCTGACATCTAAGATTGGAAAACTTAGATCGAGGATCGAGACAGGTATGCTCAGACTGATGTTTGAGATAGGCTTGCTCGGATCTACGACCTAGATGGACAAGGCCATTGAGACAGTCCCAAATAGGCTAAAGGCTAAGAAGGTCCAACCCGACCTGAAGTTCAGTATGAGTCGAACTAGGCTGAAGGCTGAGACAGGCTGGCCCAGGTCAATGAGAAAGACGGGTTGGCCCGAGCCGACATCTTAGACGTGCCAACCTAGGTCGACGGTTGAGACGGGTCGAACCAGGTCGATAGTCGAGATGAGCTGACCTAGACTAACTTCCGAGATGTGCCGAGCTAAATTGATGGCCTAGATGGGCCGAGCTAGACTAATTATCTAAATGGGCCAATCTTGGTCGAATGTCGAGATGGGCCGATCTGTGCCAAAGGTCGAGATGGGCCAACCCACCAAAGACTGGTACGGATCGATCTAGGTTAAAGGTCGAGACGAGCTAACCCGTAGCGAAGGCCGATATGGGCCGACACAGGTCATCTTGGATTGAAGGTAGAGATAAGTTGACTCAGGCCAAAGACCATTTAGAACTAGTTCAGACCGAAGATTAAGACAGGCCAATCTGTAACAAAGGTCGAGATTGACCAGCCCGGGTCGATTATAGAGATGGGTGAGCCAAGATTGATTGTCGAGACAGACATTCCTTAACCGAAAGTTTAATAATATAAAAAATAATATATTTTTCATGTTTAAAAAGAAATTCTATGGGTTGATCCTAGTCCACATGGCTTTTGTAGCTTTTTGGTTCTGTGGACTTTTTAAATGAGAGACTTTTTAGCCTTGTGGGTTTTTTGGCCTTAGCCCAAGTGGATTAGGACCAAGCCCTGTAGACTGGACCAAATTGACAACTCTATATATGATTAGATATTGAAACTGCCACAATAATGTATGTAAAAAATTATCTTAAAGACATAAAATGTAAATAGTTTCATTTCATCTTAAAGACGTAAAAAAACCATTTCTTTCACCTATAATGATATATAAATGGACTTTTTTCTTTAATATGAATTTTATATTTTTATTTTATTCTTATACAGAATTCAAAGTTTTGAGTGTATTATGTTTTTGAATTTTCTTTTAACACCTAATAATAATATTTTTAGGACAATAAAAATGAATGTAAGTCACATTGTCAACTTTAGAAAAAATGGGTTAAATAAGTTTTTAGTTCTTAAAAGCAAACTTGAATTTCGTCCATATCTTAAATTTTGATATATTTTGATCCTCAAACTTAAAAATGAATGGATATAGTCCTTCTAACCAAACTACATTAAATAATTTTCACGTGTCAAACACGTTTTAGGATGACGTTTGAGTTGTTTGCACTATTTTGACATGTTTCAATTCAAATGTCAACCTAAAATAACGTTTAAGAAGTCCTAAAAAATTAATGTCATTAGGTTAAGATGACTATATCCATTTATTTTCAAAGTTTGGGGACCAAAATGTATCAAAGTTTGAAAAAGGGATGAATTCCAATTTTGCATGTAAGTTCAGGGACTAAAAACATACTTAACCCAAAAAAATCTTATAAAAAAAGCAAGAGTAAAAAGATCATACAAGAGATTTGTTTTTTATAAGACAATGTTCTAATAAAAAACTCTTGTTGCGAAAGAAAGAGCAGGTCGAAGATACAACACCCGAGTTTATGAAAGGTCCTTTCAGAAAGGCGACCTAGTCTAGAAAAAGATTTGTAACGCTCGAAGAAACAAAACAAAAGGAAAGCTAGCCCCTAACTAGGACGACTCCTATCGTGTCGTCCACTCCCTTTAGAACAGAGCATACAAGTTATAAGAACTAAGAGGAAAACTAATTTCGAGCATGTAAAACGCTACTCATCTAAAGAAGTACTATAACTAAATGTAAGATGAGGTATGTACTCTTTTCCCTTCGCTTGGATTTGATTCCTAAGTTGAGTTTTGCCGAGCAAGATTTTAACAAGGCACACCATATTTCGTTAATAAAGTCCTTTTTTTCTTACATTGTTTGTTTACTTAATTATTAGCTAAGTTTATCTCGTGACAAATGTCGAAGAGAAGTAAACACATCTTTAAGCCCGTATGGATGACAACATAATACGAAGCTTGTCAAACGGCAACACAAAACTCGTTCAGAAAACGACAATGATAAGCCCGCTTAAGACAACGACATCCAAACATACCTAATGGGGCAACTTCTAGCAACTTTAAAAAGTAAGGCCAACGTAGCAATAAATAATCGTATATAGCATAAGATCGGTGTATCATCATACACATATACATGCTTAAAATTTTCATTCATCAATTTAGTACATATCCAAAAAGTCATTTCAAAGTTTCAAAAGGCATTACAAAAGTTCTACACATCATCAACTAAAACATTAACACCAAGCTTTAACCCCACAAAAAACACAACTATTAGCCTTACACTCGAAGTACGCATTAGTGTCCTCAACTTAAAGGACATATATCACCTTCCTACAGTTTATGGGTAGAGGAAGCTGCCCAATAAGCTTAACCCCTCTCTCCTCCTCAATGATCAGAACACCATCAGGCACCGAGGTAAACCTCTTGGGATACGAACAAAATAGAGGAACCTGGGTTTTTGAGTACCCGAGTGCAGGAAATACTTGACCTTAGATGCAACATAGGAAGACTTCAACTTAACGAATTTGTCTTTGAAGTTTTTGAAGGGCTGGAAATACACGATGAACAGAGAATTGTATGTGGCACCATTTAATGAAACCCAACCAATTTTAGCCCCATTTTCATTTGATAAAAATACATAAACATACGTGGTGTAGGGTTCAAACCGTGATGCTCACAGACAATCTCAAACGCCTTAACAAAGCCCCAACTATTGAGGTGAAACTAACTTGGCACCATAGATATGATCGACAAAAGCTCTCTTTCAAAATCAGACAAGGGAAACGAAATATTAAAATCCCTAAAGTATTCATATATGTATATACAAATGTCGTCTTCCTCGGCAGGAGGAGAAAAAACCCTATCACCTAGGGAGCAAGGAAAGGCGATAAGCCCCTTGGGGGCAAAAGTTGAAGGTAGACATCAACTCGGATAGCTTTACCTTAGTAAGGAACTCAGAGGCGTAAAAGGCCACATCAAGTATACTTGGGGTCCATGATGGACGAAAAACAGCCCTTCCCCCGAGCCTTAGGAATTGATGACTCAGTCTGAGTCATGGGGAGCGCCACCGCCTTACCCTCAGCTTGATAGTATGCATTTTAACCACCCAGCCCGCCTAGAGAGGTCGCACTCCAAAAACACCCCCATAATTCTACGACATCAAGATAAATGTCCTAGGTCTTGCCCACTAGTAAGATAAACCGAATCATCCACCTGCAAGGTTAAAGACGACCACATATAGTCCGGGCAAACAACCTATCCAACTATAACATTGTAAAAGCTTGATACAGGTCGACCAAGAGGCCAATCAGCTGCAACAAGCACGCCTTACATGTCAATCAAACTCTAGAGACTGAGGGGCTTATGTACCTACCCAACCTAGTAGATGATATCGAGTAATGTGGCTCAATAAGGCCCAATTATCTAAGATACATTTATTAGAGCAAATATTCACATATTAACAGTAATCATGACAAATTTCTTTAGTTTGATATTCCTTGATATCAAATATTTAAAAAATATTTGATATATTAAATAAGGTGTTACATTATTATTAATGTTAATTTATTCAAGTTAAGTTGTTATTTTATTAATATTGGTTGATATTATATTACCTTGTTTTATCATCGGGATCCAAAATCTAAAAAATCCTATAAATACACATAGTATTTTACCAAAACATACACACTTTCATGTACTCATACAAAAAATATACGGATCAAAATATTTGATAAAAACATATACTTTATTATCTATATGTTATTGTTGGTAAATTATTTGCTTGTACTCTTATTTATTCTTTTTTTACATATTAATCAATGTTATTTTGTAATTAATATAAAATATTACTGTAATTAACAAAGAATTTTTTACATAATTATGTAACAAAATAATACTAAAAAATTTATAAAACTTATTTATATAATAAATATAACATATTTTAAAAAAGTTTGAGGAGTAGAAATAGTAGTTTTGTGAGAAAGTGTAGCAATGGAAAGAAAGGTGTAATTCGAAGGCAACCCACCCAACCTAACAAAATGAATCAAAATAGTAACAGAGGCAACACCAACCATAATAATAAAAGCAATAATAATAAACGTAATAAAATAATAAAAAATAAAATGAAAAAGACAGAGACATATGATTTGGATGATGCAGTGACAGGAACACGTCAGAAACCTGTGAGAAAAGAAAGGGGGCAGAGGCAAATTGCAACAGCAACAACTCAAAGAAAGGAGGCAGTTGGACAAATTGGTAATTTCCGCCGCCAGAGCATGAAGGAAAGAGAAAGAGAAAGAAAAAGAAAAGAAAGAAATGTTTGATACGCGTCTCTATGAGGCCCATATTCCATTGCCATTACCGACCTCACAACGCATCGCAACACCTTCAAATCCCCTCTCCTCTCTCTCGCACCTCTTCGCAACCCATCCACAATCATAACCCTTTCTTCTTTCTCTCTCTCTCTATCTCTCTCTCTGTCTCTCTTTCTCCGATCGCAAAAACCTAACTCCGTTTTCTCTTCCTCCATGGCTCAGAAAACCGAGAACGAAGAAACCGAGTTCAAGGTTCCCGAAACCATTACTCTATGCGTCAACAACTGCGGGGTCACAGGGAACCCTGCCACCAACAACATGTGCCAGAACTGCTTCACCGCCTTCACCGCCTCCACAGCCACAACGTCATCCGCTACCGCCGCCACCGCCGGAGTCTCCTCGCTCTCCGCTAGATCCGCTGCGTCCGCGCGTCCTCAGAAGAGATCCTTCCCCGAAGAGCCTTCCTCGGCTGCAGATCCTCCCTCCTCCGACCAAAACACGCCGTCCGAGGCCAAACGCGTCGTCAACCGCTGCTCCGGTTGCAGGCGGAAGGTCGGACTCACGGGATTCCGGTGCCGGTGTGGCGAACTCTTCTGCGCGGAGCATCGGTACTCCGATCGCCACGACTGCAGTTACGACTACAAAGCCGCCGGTAGAGAAGCCATCGCCAGGGAGAATCCGGTGGTCAGAGCCGCGAAGATCGTCAAAGTCTGAAGAAAAAGAAAACAAAAAAGGAAGAGAAACCCGAAACGGAATCTCGTCGTTGACCCGGCTTCACGCGATCGGTTCGGGTCACGGGTCTCCGCTTTTGTTTTTTTCAGATTATATATATAGAGAAGCAAAAGAAAGTAGCTGATGACAGGTTTAAGAGAGAGCGTGTGTGAGGTTTAGAGAGAGATTGTTGCCGAAAAGATGAAGAAGAATTTATCTGAATTTCTCTTGTGTTCTTCGATCAAGCTCAGATCGTTTCATTTTTTTTCCTCTTATTTTTACGTTTGTTTTCTTCCCGATTTGATCTTGAAATGATAAATTATTGTGATTTACCATATTTGTTTCCATTCTCGCGTCGTGGATCTGATTATATGCGTGATTTCGATCAAAGAATATTTTGTTGTTTGCATCATCGATGAAGGTTCGAAGTTGTTTCAGAAAATTTTGAGATTGTTTGATTCGAAATTAATTTACAACTGAAATCGATCGATTCGGAGATTGAACTCGTGATTTTGAATTGAACTTATTTTCTGGAAAGCGTTGAATTTTGTTGTTAGATTAGTTGGTGGGCGATGATGATTTTTCTGAGAAATGAGACACGGCGTGGTGGAGTAATTCGGCTGTGTTCGTGGGGGTATTGTGGTAATTTCCAGCGCTTTGAAAATGGAATTTTCGGTAACAGCGATAATTGAAAGTGGGGTGGGGGCCACGTGATTTGACATGTGACGATATATTGGGCTGTGAGATAACGAGTTCGGGTGCGAAATATCGCGGTTTTTTCCTTTATGAAAGTGACCGGTGCCTTATGTGACCCAATAGAGTATCGCCAGGTGTTTGCTGAATAAAGGTATGTGACGTATGACACAGACAATTTTTTTTTCTAATTTTTTTCTTCGAAAGGAATATATATTTTTATTTAATAAAACGAATCTTGAATTTTTCCTTTTTTTTTTTCTCTGGAGGAAGTATATTTATTTCGGATAAGGGGTTAGCGAATTGCCTTATTAGGTTCTGTATCCTCTAAGATATTCCGATCTTCTTGTTTTTGAGAATTTTCAAATTAGACTTATTTGACTTAGAGATATTTAAGTGTCTAAAGATGAAAAGTATGATTATAAACGAATTATAAGTGAGTTGGTTAATTTATACACCATTATAGAAATACAATTTTTTTAATTACTAGGTTTTAGTGTATTTCTTTTATTTGATAATTTATTTTCTATTAAGAAACGACGTGTTTTTTTAATTATGTTTGTATACTTGTTAATTAAATAATTTTATCATCCTGCTATATTTTAAAAGAGACATAGGTAAAAAATATTCGATATTGTAAGTTTATTTATAGAAAGGGTTAAATATTTTTGTCCCTATACAATTTTGAAATTTTGAAAATGATCTCTTATGAAAATCTTGAACCATTTTGGTTTTATGTTTTTAAAATTGATGATTTCAGTCCTTATTTTTGGACGTCGTCATGTGGTAAATAGTGTTTCAATTAAAACAATGATCTTATGTATTAAAAACATTGCTAACACGTATTTACTTTCATTTAATTTAAAATGGAAGTTGAAAAACTCATGAAGGTCTTCATAAATGTTTTAAAAGGGAAGAATTTGGAAGAAGGCCTTGTTTTCTAATTTCAAGTGAATACAAATTTGGGGAAGAGTGGTGCATAAAAGAGCGAAGTGGTGAGTAGTTGTTCGTCAAAATAAGGTAAGCACATACGGGGATTAGGGTTTTCTACTATTTTAGGGTTTAACAATGAGGAGGAATTCTAGATCGAAGTGTAATGCGTAGTTATTGTTTGTATCTATACAACTGGAATCTTCGCATTTTGGACCAAAACTTTGTGGATGTGGCGAAAGATGACTGCTTCTTAAAGCAACCACCACGAAGAACAATGGAAGATTTTTCAAGAGATGTCGAAATTGGGCAAGTTGTTTGTGTTATTTAGATTTGTTGTTGTTATTTTGCTAAATTAATTATTTTTCTTTGTAGAGTAAAGTAATTGTAGCTACTTCTAATGGGCTGATAGGTGGAACCTCAAGTGAGAGGATAGTCAAAAATTGATGAAGATGTTAGTGGAAGTGATAGAATGGTACAGTTGGTGCAGAAGAATGTCAAGATGAAGAAGAAGTTAATGACATAGAGAAAAATATGACAAATTAAGTTGTTTTTTTGTTCTGTCTTGGGCTTGTACCGTGATACTTTATGTTTTAATTCTCCTAAAGACGAATTGTAAAGAGTAAGGTTGTAGAGCAATTATTCATTTCATTATAATTTAAAGTTCAGAAATTAGTAGTCTTTTGGTTGTGAAGTTTATATGTTATAAGTCCCTGTGTTATAAACTTTACATGTTATTAGTCCGTATGTTGTGAACATGACATGGTTTTAGTCCTTGTCTTTTAAATTTGACATGTTATAAATACTTCTATTATATTGACTGAATTTGATCTGTCATCATTAATTTCAGTTGTCCATTCTTCTGGCGCGACTTCATCTTCGCGTCTCAAATAAATCATTTATCATATCATAACAATTATATCATAATTAATGCAATGTGTGACATACTTGAACTTTCTCTTGTAGACAATGATTCTCTCTTTATCTTGTTCTTATTCACACAGAATCAAACAAAAAAAATATCTTCATGTTTCTATTAAAATTTTATTGTTTTGTTCATTTTTGTCCCAGCCCAAAATAATAATTATTCCCTAACTAAACTTTTTTGTGCTAATATTTACTAAAAAGCTGAAATATCATATCCCCTTACCAGATTTCTTCATGTACTTGCTGTATAAATGTCAGACAATAACGGTGCTCAACTCCGTGCAACAGTTCATCAAATACTTGCATCAGTCCCTATCAACTGTAAAATAACTATTTCTGATTCAATTTAAAACAATTATTGTAAAACAAAAAATTATTCCACCGATTTAAAACTTGTGATATATTTCTGCGTGAGTTATCTTCCATCCCTAAATAATCATCATCATCATCTTTATGTCGTTCATCCTCACTCATATCCAATTGTACACCATCCTCCCTTGAATCAACAATAGTGTAATCACCAGAATGAGCCCCCTCTTTTGCATTTCCCCGTTAAGAACAACATGACCATCCCCCTATTCCTGATTTCCCCCCTTAAGAACAACATTATCATCTCCCTCTTCTTGATTTCCCCCTTCTAGAACAACATCACCACCCCTTTTCTCCAATTCCCCATGAAGAACATCATCATCAACCGCCCTTCTTCATTTGCCCCATCAACATTAAGATCACCATTCTCCCTTTCTTTATTTCCCCCTTCGGGCTGCACATTCGTATCACCAACTCCCCTTTCTTCATTTCCCCCTCAACAATAACATCAACACTCCCCCTTCTTCATTTCCCTAATTAAATCCTTCAATAAGTTCAATAACATGAGCAGAACTAACCAAATGATCAACATATATCTCAACCTCTTCTTTCTTGTTTTGTGCATATTCTACCAATTACAAAGCATGCCTATCTTCACTTAATGCATTTAAATCTCTATCCATTCTCCCTTTTTTAGGCTTCCACCATAAATTCACATGTCCATCATACTTAAAATCCTTCTTCATTATACCCAATGCTTTGAAGTAAGACCACATCACTCCTCACACAACATGCTTTTCTCCACCTTTATAACACAAGAGCCTCCCTCTAAATCTTTCAAACTTGTCATGTGATGGAAGATGATTGAGAAACCCATCTCTACAACAACGAACACAAAACCCTAAACCCATAAAAAACACAATAAAGCCAAACAAAACTAACATAGAGAATGAAAACAAAAAACTAATGTTCCCTCCAATAAACCTCATCAAAACCCTAAATCAAAACAAACCAACAAAAGAAAACCATCACCTCTATTTCCTTGCAATATTATATTCTAACCACGACCAAGACAACACTTAGTTGTTGCTCACCACGTAAAGAATGCCAGTGCAGACTTTCATTTTCACGTTTCATTTTCATCTTTCGCCTTCATCTTTCGTTTTCCAATCTCAAACACCACTTTCTATTAAAATGCACGTTCAAATAGTTAACTAACTATAACTTGTTAAGTTTAGAACAAATATTATTTTTATTTTTAATATTAAATCAATAATAAATAAACTAAATTAAAATGTGTCAGCAACGTCTGTAATACGTGTCATTAGATTAATAGCCTAACTGGAACGTCGTTGGCCACATGGCCACACTGTTAACGAAATTCAAAAATAGGGATTGAAACCATCAGTTAAGCATGAGGACAAAAAACAGTATAGGGACCAAAAACATATTTAGTTCCATTCTTGAAATAGTCTCTACATATTGTTTCTCTCCCATTTGAGACCAAATTTATTATTTATATAAATGTTAGACCGATATCTTTTACTAAAATTAACTTTTTAACATATTACATTTTTCTTGATTTTTAACCAATGTTATATTAATCACAACTTTTACCACTAAATTTTAATATTAAAAAAGTACCTAATTTTGTAAAAATATTTATACTTAATTAGTTTTAATCTTATAAGAAGATATGAATTAACAAAACATGGATTAATAATTAAAATATGTTTTTTTAATACATGTTTTTTATATAAGATGTAAACTAATTAAGTATAAATATTTTTACAAAATTAAGTACTAACATTTATATTAAAATTTAGTAGTAATAGTCATGATTAACAAACCATAGATTAATATTGGTTTAATTATGCCTTTGGTCCCCATTTTGGAGTCAAAATCTCAAAATGGTACCCAAATTTTTAAAAGTCTCAAAATGGTCCTTTTTTGTTGAAACGTCTTACGTTTGCCCTTTCCATTAAGTCAAGATTGACGCCATTAGAGGGAGTGCCACGTGTCAGTTCCTCGATTTTTTAAATTTTTTTATTAATTTTTTGTATTTTTAATTTTTTTTTTGAATTTTTTCAAGAAAATCAAAAAATTGTCACGTGTCAAGTTGTCATCGTGCCACGTGGCAGTGACAGTGTGATGTGGCAGTGACAGTGACACGTGTCAGTATTACGCCACGTGTCATTTTCTTAGTCTCAATTTGGTTCCTTTATTTTAATTTGTCTCAATTTAGTCCAAATTTTTGTAAACATTAGCAATTTTGTCCCTCTCCAAATTGAAATCAAATTTAATTTCTATATAAATATACACAAATATTTCCATCAAAATTGATATTTCAAGTAAATATTTTTAACCAAATTAAGTTCATTTAATTAATATTTTACATTGAACTTTATTTAAAATGGTTTAAAAGTTGTTAATAGAAAATAATGTTAATAGAAAAAAATTCATAAATTAACTAGTTCATGTTACAATAAAACACATATAAATTTAAAATTTGAAAACAATTTTAAGTAAAGTTGAATGTGAAACATAATTTTAAATAAACTTAGCTATGTTAAAAATAT
>Ga0214544_1011745_pt1 | contig 11886 bp, 2 predicted proteins | sample CNSS3metaG_FD_160074 | JGI IMG/M metagenome (GOLD analysis project Ga0214544, IMG submission 160074) | Root nodule microbial communities from cowpea collected in UCLA plant growth center, Los Angeles, California, USA - CNSS3 | ecosystem: Host-associated > Plants > Roots > Nodule | place: USA...
TTCATTTTTTCTGTCATAGTTCTTATGAAAGTATTTGTGTAATTATTTTATGTTTTCTTCCTTCTGTGAAGATTCTTTTTAATTGTTTAATGTCAAATTTCTTAATTAGTCTTTTTTTTAGCTTTGGATTAACTGATTATGTGTTGAGAATTTTATGAAGTTGTCAACACTAAAAAAACATATAGTCTATATTTCAATGGTGGGCCATTTCCGCACATATATGAAAGTATCCTCTCTTCATGACATAATGAAGAAAAAATGGTTAATACCACTAAATTCCACTCTTTTTTAGTTGTGATTGGATACGCACATGAATGACTTTTTGAATCTACATTGTTAGTATCAATGTTGTTAAAAAATCTAATCATTTTCTCATTTGTATTTTGTTCGTCAAACTTCTTATGAAATTGTTAGTGAAACTATTTTGTGTTTCCTCCTTTTGTGAAGATTATTACTAATTGTTTAATGTCAAATTTCTTAATTAGTCTTTTTTTAGCTTTAGGTTAATTGATTATGTGTTGAGAATTTTATGAAGTTGTCAACACTAAAAAAGACATATAGGCTATATTTCAATGATGGCATTTCCGCACATATATGAAAGTATCCTCTCTTCATAATCTATTGAAGAAACAATGGTTAATACCACTAAATTCCACTATTTTTTTTTTGTGATTGAATATGCACATGAATGACTTTTTGAATCTACATTTTTAGTATCAATGTTGTTAAAAAATCAAATTATTTTCTCATTTTGATTTAGTTCGTCATACTTCTTATGAAATTGTATGTGTAATTATTTTGTATTTTCCTCCTTCAATGAAGATTATTTTTAATTGTTTAATGTCAAATTGCTTAATTGGTCTTTTTTTAGCTTTGGGTTAAATGATTATGTGTTGAGAATTTTATGAAGTTGTCAACACTAAAAAAAACATATAGCCTATATTTCAATGATGGGCCATTTCTGCCCATATATGAAAGTATCCTTTATTCATAATCTATTGAAGAAACAATGGTTAATACCACTAAATTCCACTCTTTTTTTTTTTTGATTGGATATTGGTGCGTGCGTATTTTTGCCCTCATTTAGTGTTTAATTCAGGGTATTTAATTGAATTTGTGTTCTGAAAGATTGATTTAATTGGTATTTCCTATGATTGGGTTTATTGAGCATGAGATTCAAAAACATGTTAAAAATAACTTTTTAGATGCATAAATGTTCTTTGGATATTTTGAGGTGTGTTAGTGCAGTTGCAGCTAAGTTGAGGTCATGGAGGTGTGGAAATAAATTGATTAAAGCTTCATGAAATTGTATGTGTAATTATTTTGTGTTTTCCTCCTTCAATGAAGATTATTTTTAATTGTTTAATGTCAAATTTCTTAATTAGTCTTTTCTTAGCTTTGGGTTAAATGATTATGTGTTGAGAATTTTATGAAGTTATCAACACTAAAAAAAACATATAGTCTATATTTCAATGATGGGCCATTTCTGCACATATATGAAAGTATCATCTCTTCATAATCTATTGCAGAAACAGTCGTTAAACCACAAAATTCCACTCTTTTTTCTTGTGATTGGATATGCACGTGAATGACTTTTTGAATCTTCACATTCAGTATCAAGGTTTTTAAAAAATCAAATTATTTTCTCATTTTGATTTTGTCCGTCATACTTCTTATGAAATTGTTTCTGTAATTATTTTGTCTTTTCCCCCTTCAATGAAGATTATTTTTAATTGTTTAATGTCAAATTTCTTAATTAGTCTTTCTTTTAGCTTTGGGTTAACTGATTATGTGTTGAGAATTTTATGAAGTTGTCAACACTAAAAAAAACATATAGCCTATATTTCAATGATGGGCCATTTCTGCACATTTATGAAAGTATCCTCTCTTCATAATCTAATGAAGAAACGATGGTTAATACCACTAAATTCCACATTTTTTTGTTGTGATTGGACATGCATATGAATGACTTTTTGAATCTACACTGTTAGTATCAATGTGGTTAAAAAATCAAATTATTTTCTGATTTTGATTTTTTCCGTCATAGTTCTTATGAAATTGTTTGTTTATTATTTTGTGTTTTCCTCCTTCTGTGAAGATTCTTTTTAATTGTATAATGTCAAATTTCTTAATTAGTCTTTTTTTAGCTTTGGGTTAACTGATTATGTGTTGAGAATTTTATGAAGTTGTCAACACTAAAAAAAAAATATAGTCTATATTCCAATGCTGGGCCATTTCTGCAAATATATCTTTCTTCATAATCTAATGGAGAAACGATGGTTAATACCACTAAATTCCACATTTTTTTGTTGTGATTGGATATGCATATGAATGACTTTTTGAATCTACATTTTTAGTATCAATGTTGTTAAAAAATTAAATTATTTTCTCATTTTGATTTTTTTCGTCATAGTTCTTATGAAATTGTTTGTGTAATTATTTTGTGTTTTCCTCCTTCTGTGAAGATTATTTTTAATTGTTTAATGTCAAATTTCTTAATTAGTCTTTTTTTGAGCTTTGGGTTAACTTATTATGTGTTGAGAATTTTACGAAGTTGTCAACAGTAAAAAAAAACATATAGCCTATATTTCAATAATGGGCCATTTCTACGCAGATATGAAAGTATCCTCTCTTCATAATCTAATGCAGAAACAATGGTTAAACCACTAATTTCCACTCTTTTTTCTTGTGAATCGATATGCACATGAATGACTTTTTGAATCTACATTTTTAGTATCAATGTTGTTAAAAAATCAAATCATTTTCTCATTTTGATTTTTTCCGTCATACTTCTTATGAAATTGTTTATGTAATTATTTTGTGTTTTCCTCCTTCTGGTGAAGATTATTTTTAATTGTTTAATGTCAAATTTCTCAATTAGTCTTTTTTTTAGCTTTGGGTTAACTGATTAGGTGTTGAGAATTTTAGGAAGTTGTCAACACTAAAAAAAAAATATAGTCGATATTCCAATGATGGGCCATTTCTGCACATATATGAAAGTATCCTCTCTTTATAATCTATTGAAGAAACAATGGTTAATACCACTAAATTCCACTCTTTTTTTTTGTGATTGGATATGCACATGAATGACTTTTTGAATCTCCATTTTTACTATCAATGTTGTTAAAAAATCAAATTATTTTCTCATTCTGATTTTGTTCGTCATACTTCTTATGAAATTGTATGTGTAATTATTTTGTGTTTTCCTCCTTCAATGAAGATTATTTTTAAATGTTTAATGTCAAATTTCTTAATTAGTCTTTTTTTAGCTTTGGGTTAACTGATTAGGTGTTGAGAATTTTATGAAGTTGTCAACACTAAAAAAAACATATAGCCTATATTTCAATGATGGGCCATTTCTGCACATATATGAAAGTATCCTCTCTTTATAATCTATTGAAGAAACAATGATTAATACCACTAAATTCCACTCTTTTTTTTTGTGATTGGATATGCACATGAATGACTTTTTGAATCTGCATTTTTACTATCAATGTAGTTAAAAAATCAAATTATTTTCTCATTTTGATTTTTTCCGTCATAGTTCTTATGAAATTGTATGTGTAATTATTTTGTGTTTTCCTCCTTCTATAAAGATTATTTTTAATTGTTTAATGTCAAATTTCTTATTAGTCTTTTTTTTAGCTTTGGGTTAACTGATTAGGTGTTGAGAATTTTAGGAAGTTGTCAACACTAAAAAAAAATATAGTCTATATTCCAATGATGGGCCATTTCTGCACATATATGAAAGTATCCTCTCTTTATAATTTATTGAAGAAACAATGGTTAATACCACTGAATTCCACTCTTTTTTTTCCGATTGGATATGCACATGAATGACTTTTTGAATTTACATTTTTAGTATCAATGTTGTTAAAAAATCAAATTGTTTTCTCATTTTGATTTTGTTCGTCATACTTCTTATGAAATTGTATGTGTAATTATTTTGTGTTTTCCCCCTTCAATGAAGGTTATTTTTAATTGTTTAATGTCAAATTTCTTATTAGTCTTTTTTTTAGCTTTGGGTTAACTGATTAGGTGTTGAGAATTTTATGAAGTTGTCAACACTAAAAAAAACATATAGCCTATATTTCAATGATGGGCCATTTCTGCACATATATGAAAGTATCCTCTCTTCATAATCTAATGCAGAAACGATGGTTAATACCACTAAATTCCACATTTTTTGTTGTGATTGGATATGCATATGAATGACTCTTTGAATCTACCCTGTTAGTATTAATGTGGTTAAAAAATCAAATTATTTTCTCATTTTGATTTTTTCCGTCATAGTTCTTATGAAATTGTTTGTGTAATTATTTTGTGTTTTCCTCCTTCTATGAAGATTATTTTTAATTGTTTAATGTCAAATTTCTTAATTAGTCTGTTTTTAGCTTTGGGTTAACTGATTATGTATTGAGAATTTTAGGGTTTAGGGTTTAGGGTTTAGGGTTTAGGGTTTAGTGCACGTTAAAAAATCAAATTATTTTCTCATTTTGATTTTTTCCGTCATAGTTCTTATGAAATTGTTAGTGAAACTATTTTGTGTTTCCTCCTTTTGTGAAGATTATTACTAATTGTTTAATGTAAAATTTCGTAATTAATCTTTTTTTTAGCTTTGGGTTAAATGATTATGTGTTGAGAATTTTATGAAGTTGTCAACAGTAAAAAAAAATATAGTCTATATTTCAATGATTGGCCACTTATGCACATATATGAAAGTATCCTCTCTTCATAATCTATTGAAGAAACAATGGTTAATACCACTAAATTTCACTCTTTTTTTTTGTGTGATTGGATATGCACATGAATGACTTTTTGAATCTTCATATTTAGTATCAAGGTTGTTAAAAAATCAAATTATTTTCTTATTTTCATTTTGTACGTCATAGTTCTTATGAAATTGTTTGTGTAATTATTTTGTGTTTTCCTCCTTCTGTGAAGATTATTTTTAGTTGTTTAATGTCAAATTTCTTAATTAGTCTTTTTTTGAGCTTTGGGTTAACTGATTATGTGTTGAGAATTTTACAAAGTTGTCAACAGTAAAAAGAAACATATAGCCTATATTTCAATGATAGGCCATTTCTGCACAGATATGAAAGTATCCGCTCTTCATAATCTAATGCAGAAACAATGGTTAAACCACTAAATTCCACCCTTTTTTCTTGTGATTGGATATGCACGTGAATGACGTTTTGAATATTCATATTTAGTATCAAGGTTGTTAAAAAATCAAATTATTTTCTCATTTTGATTTTTTCCGTCATAGTTCTTATGAAATTTTTTGTGAAACTATTTTGTGTTTCCTCCTTTTGTGAAGATTATTTTTAAATGTTTAATGTCAAATTTCTCAATTAGTCTTTTTTTTAGCTTTGGGTTAACTGATTATGTGTTGAGAATTTTATGAAGTTGTCAACACTGAAAAAAACATATAGCCTATATTTCAATGATGGGCCATTTCTGCCCATATATGAAAGTATCCTTTCTTCATAATCTATTGAAGAAACAATGGTTAATACCACTAAATTCCGCTCTCCTTTTTTTATTGGATATGCGCATGAATGACTTTTTGAATCTACATTTTTAGTATCAATGTTGTTAAAAAATCAAATTATTTTCTCATTTTGATTTTGTTCGTCACACTTCTTATGAAATTGTATGTGTAATTATTTTGTGTTTTCCTCCCTCAATGAAGATTATTTTTAATTGTTTAGTGTCAAATTTCTTAATTAGTCTTTTTTTAGCCTTGGGTTAATTGATTATGTGTTGAGAATTTTATGAAGTTGTCAACTAAAAAAAAACATATAGTCTATATTTCAATGATTGGCCATTTCTGCACATATATGAAAGTATCCTCTCTTCATAATCTATTGAAGAAACAATGGTTAATACCACTAAATTCCACTCTTTTTTTTGTGATTGGATATGCACATGAATGACTTTTTGAATCTTCATATTTAGTATCAAGGTTGTTAAAAAATCAAATTGTTTTCTCATTTTCATTTTGTCCGTCATAGTTCTTATTAAATTGTTAGTGAAACTATTTTGTGTTTCCTCCTTTTGTGAAGATTATTACTAATTGTTTAATGTCAAATTTCTTAATTAGTCTTTTTTTTAGCTTTGTGTTAAATGATTATGTGTTGAGAATTTTATGAAGTTGTCAACACTAAAAAAAAATATAGTCTATATTTCAATGATGGGCCATTTCTGCCCATATATGAAAGTATCCTTTCTTCATAATCTATTGAAGAAACAATGGTTAATACCACTAAATTCCAAATTTTTTTGTTGTGATTGGATATGCATACGAATGACTTTTTGAATCTACACTATTAGTATCAATGTGGTTAAAAAATCAAATTATTTTCTCATTTTGATTTTTTCCATCATCGTTCTTATGAAATTGTTTGTGTAATTATTTTGTGTTTTTCTCCTTCTGTGAAGATTATTTTTAATTGTTTAATGTCAAATTTCTTAATTAGTCTTTTTTTTAGCTTTGGGTTAACTTATTATGTGTTGACAATTTTATGAAGTTGTCAACACTAAAAAAAACATAGTCTATATTCCAATGATGGGCCATTTCTGCACATATATGAAAGTATCCTCTCTTTATAATCTATTGAAGAAACAATGGTTAATACTACTAAATTCCACTCTTTTTTTTTGTGATTGGATATGCACATGAATGACTTTTTGAATCTGCATTTTTACTATCAATGTTGTTAAAAAATCAAATTATTTTCTCATTCTGATTTTGTTCGTCATACTTCATATGAAATTGTATATGTAATTATTTTGTGTTTTCCTCCTTCAATGAAGATTATTTGTAATTGTTTAATGTCAAATTTCTTAATTAGTCATTTTTTTTTTGCTTTGGGTTAAATGATTATGTGTTGAGAATTTTACGAAGTTGTCAACAGTAAAAAAAACATATAGCCTATATTTCAATGATGGGCCATTTCTGCACAGATATGAAAGTATCCTCTCTTCATAATCTAATGCAGAAACAATGGTTAAACCACCAAATTGCACTCTTTTTCTTGTGATTGGATATGCACGTGAATGACTTTTTGAATCTCCACATTTACAATCAAGGTTTTTAAAAAATCAAATTATTTTCTCATTTTGATTTTGTCCATCATAGTTCTTATGAAATTGTTTGTGAAACTATTTTGTGTTTCCTCCTTTTGTGAAGATTATTTTTAATTGTTTAATGTCAAATTTCTCAATTAGTCTTTTTTTTAGCTTTGGGTTAATTGATTATGTGTTGAGAATTTTATGAAGTTGTCAACACTAAAAAAAACATATAGCCTATATTTCAATGATGGGCCATTTCTGCACATATATGAAAGTATACTCTCTTCATAATCTAATGCAGAAACAGTCGTTAAACCACAAAATTCCACTCTTTTTTCTTGTGATTGGATATGCACGTGAATGACTTTTTGAATCTTCACATTCAGTATCAAGGTTTTTAAAAAATCAAATTATTTTCTCATTTTGATTTTGTCTGTCATACTTCTTATGAAATTGTTTCTGTAATTATTTTGTGTTTTCCCCCTTCAATGAAGATTATTTTTAATTGTTTAATGTCAAATTTCTTAATTAGTCTTTTTTTTAGCTTTGGGTTAACTGATTATGTGTTGAGAATTTTATGAAGTTGTCAATACTAAAAAAAACATATAACCTATATTTCAATGATGGGCCATTTCTGCACATATATGAAAGTATCCTCTCTTCATAATCTAATGAAGAAACGATGGTTAATACCACTAAATTCCACATTTTTTTGTTGTGATTGGATATACATATGAATGAATTTTTGAATCTACATTTTTAGTATCAATGTTGTTAAAAAATTAAAATATTTTCTCATTTTGATTTTTTTCGTCATAGTTCTTATGAAATTGTTTGTGTTTTTATTTTGTGTTTTCCTCCTTCTGTGAAGATTATTTTTAATTGTTTAATGTCAAATTTCTTAATTAGTCTTTTTTTGAGCTTTGGGTTAACTTATTATGTGTTGAGAATTTTACGAAGTTGTCAACAGTAAAAAAAAAACATATAGCCTATATTTCAATAATGGGCCATTTCTACGCACATATGAAAGTATCCTCTCTTCATAATCTAATGAAGAAACAATGGTTAAACCACTAATTTCCACTCTTTTTTCTTGTGAATCGATATGCACATGAATGACTTTTTGAATCTACATTTTTAGTATCAATGTTGTTAAGAAATCAAATCATTTTCTCATTTTGATTTTGTAAGTCATACTTCTTATGAAATTGTATGTGTAATTATTTTGTGTTTTCCTCCTTCAATGAAGATTATTTTTAAATGTTTAATGTCAAATTTCTTAATTAGTCTTTTTTTTTAGCTTTGGGTTAATTGATTATGTGTTGAGAATTTTATGAAGTTGTCAACTAAAAAAAAACATATAGTCTATATTTCAATGGTGGGCCATTTCTACACATATATGAAAGTATCCTCTCTTCATAATCTATTGAAGAAACGATGGTTAATACCACTAAATTCCACTCTTTTTTTTGTGATTCGATATGCACATGAATGACTTTTTGAATCTACATTTTTAGTATCAATGTTGTTAAAAATTCAAATTATTTTCTCATTTTGATTTTGTTCGTCATACTTCTTATGAAATTTTATGTGTAATTATTTTGTGTTTTCCTCCTTCAATGAAGATTATTTTTAATTGTTTAATGTCAAATTTCTTAATTAGGCTTTTTTTTAGCTTTGGGTTTACTGATTATGTGTTGAGAATTTTACGAAGTTGTCAATAGTAAAAATAAAGATATAGCCTATATTTCAATGATGAGCTATTTCTGCACAGATATGAAAGTATCCTCTCTTCATAATCTAATGCAGAAACAGTGGTTAAACCACTAAATTCCACTCTTTTTTCTTGTGATTGGATATGCACATGAATGACTTTTTGAATCTACATTTTTAGTGTCAATGTTGTTAAAAAATCAAATTATTTTCTCATTTTGATTTTGTTCGTCATACTTCTTATGAAATTGTACATGTAATTAGTTTTTGTTTTCCCCCTTCAATGAAGATTATTTTTAATTGTTTAATGCCAAATTTCTTATTAGTCTTTTTTTTAGCTTTGGGTTAACTGATTAGGTGTTGAGAATTTTATGAAGTTGTCAACACTAAAAAAAACATATAGCCTATATTTCAATGATGGGCCATTTCTGCACATATATGAAAGTATCCTCTCTTCATAATCTAATGAAGAAACGATGGTTAATACCACTAAATTCCACATTTTTTGTTGTGATTGGATATGCATATGAATGACTTTTTGAATCTACACTGTTAGTATTAATGTGGTTAAAAAATCAAATTATTTTCTCATTTTGATTTTTTCCGTCATAGTTCTTATGAAATTGGTTGTGTAATTATTTTTAGCTTTGGATTAAATGATTATGTGTTGAGAATTTTATGAAGTTGTCAACACTAAACAAAAATATAGTCTATATTCCAATGATGGGCCATTTATGCACATATATGAAAGTATCCTCTCTTCATAATCTATTGAAGAAACAATGGTTAATACCACTAAATTCCACTCTTTTTTTTTGTGATTGGATATGCACATGAATGACTTTTTGAATCTACATTTTTAGTACCAATGTTGTTAAAAATCCAAATTATTTTCTCATTTTGATTTTTTCCGTCATAGTTCTTATGAAATTGTATGTGTAATTATTTTGTGTTTTCCTCCTTCTATGAAGATTATTTTTAATTGTTTAATGTCAAATTTCTTAATTAGTCTGTTTTTAGCTTTGGGTTAACTGATTATGTGTTGAGAATTTTATGAAGTTGTCAACACTAAAAAAAAATATAGTCTATATTCCAATGATGGGCCATTTATGCACATATATGAAAGTATCCTCTCTTCATAATCTATTGAAGAAACAATGGTTAATACCACTAAATTCCACTCTTTTTTTTTGTGATTGGATATGCACATGAATGACTTTTTGAATCTACATTTTTGGTATCAATGTTGTTAAAAATTTAAATTATTTTCTCATTTTGATTTTGTTCGTCATACTTCTTATGAAATTTTATGTGTAATTATTTTGTGTTTTCCTCCTTCAATGAAGATTATTTTTAATTGTTTAATGTCAAATTTCTTAATTAGGCTTTTTTTTAGCTTTGGGTTAACTGATTATGTGTTGAGAATTTTACGAAGTTGTCAACAGTAAAAATAAACATATAGCCTATATTTTAATGATGGGCTATTTCTGCACAGATATGAAAGTATCCTCTCTTCATAATCTAATGCAGAAACAGTGGTTAAACCACTAAATTCCACTCTTTTTTCTTGTGATTGAATATGCACATGAATGACTTTTTGAATCTACATTGTTAGTACCAATGTTGTAAAAAATTCAAATTATTTTCTCATTTTGAATTTCTCCATCATACTTCTTATGAAACTGTTTGTGTAATTATTTTGTGTTTTCTTCCTTCTCTGAAGATTATTACTAATTGTTTAATGTCAAATTTCTTAACTAGTCATTTTTTTAGCTTACGGTTAATTGATTATGTGTTGAGAATTTTATGAAGTTGTCAACACTAAAAAAACATATAGCCTATATTTCAAGGATGGGCCATTTCTGCATATTTATGAAAGTATCCTCTCTTCATAATCTAATGAAGAAAAAATGGTTAATACCACTAAATTCCACTCTTTTTTGTTGTGATTGGAGATGCATATGAATGACTTTTTGAGCCTACACTTTTAGTATCAATGTGGTTAAAAAATGAAATTATTTTCTCATTTTGATTTTGTCCTTCATACTTCTTATGAAATTGTTTGTCTAACTATTTTGTGTTTTCCTGCTTGAGTGAAGATTATTTTTAATTATTTAATGTCAAATTTCTTCATTAGTCGTTTTTTTGGCTTTGGGTTAATTGATTATGTATTGAGAGTTTTATGAAGTTGTCAACACTATAAAAACATATACCCTATATCTCAATGATGGGCCATTTTTGCACATATATGAAAGTATCCTCTCTTCATAATCTAATGAAGAAATAATGGTTAATACCACTAAATTCCACTCTTTTTTTGTTCTGATTGGATATGCACATGAATGACTTTTTGAATCTACATTGTTAGTACCAATGTTGTAAAAAATTTAAATTATTTTCTCATTTTGATTTTGTCTGTCATACTTCTTATGAAATTGTTTGTCTAACTATTTTGTGTTTTCCTCCTTCTGTGAAGATTATTACTAATTGTTTAATGTCAAAATTCTTAATTAGTCTTTCTTTTTGCTTTGGGTTAACTGATTATGTGTTGAGTATTTTATGAAGTTGTCAACACTAAGAAAAGCATATAGTCTTTATTTCAATGAGGGGCATTTCTGCACATATATGAAAGTATCCTCTCTTCATAATCTAATGAAGAAACAATGGTTAATACCACTAAATTCCACTCTTTTTTGTTGTGATCGGATATGCACATGAATGAATTTTTGAATCTACCTTGTTAGGATCAATATTGTTAAAAAATAAAGTTATTTTCTCTTTTTGATTTTGTTCGTCATACTTCTTATGAAATTGTTTGTGTAATTATTTTGTGTTTTCATCCTTCTTTGAAGATTATTCTAATTCTTTAATGTCAAATTTCTTAATTAGTCTTTTTTTAGCTTTGGGTTAATTGATTATGTGTTGAGAATTTTATGAAGTTGTCAACACTAGAAAAAACATAAAGCCTCTATTTCAATGATGGTCCATTTCTGTGCATATATGAAAGTATCCTCTCTTCATAATCTAATGAAGAAACAATGGTTAATACCACTAAATTCCACTCTTTTTTTTGTTGTGATTGGATATAGACATGAA
>Ga0214544_1011748_pt1 | contig 11885 bp, 5 predicted proteins | sample CNSS3metaG_FD_160074 | JGI IMG/M metagenome (GOLD analysis project Ga0214544, IMG submission 160074) | Root nodule microbial communities from cowpea collected in UCLA plant growth center, Los Angeles, California, USA - CNSS3 | ecosystem: Host-associated > Plants > Roots > Nodule | place: USA...
CTTGTTCTAGCTCCTGTTCAAATCATTTGTTCGACTTAGACTGCAACTTCAATACGTTAAGTAGAGGAAGAAACACTCGTTGAAGTTTTTTCATAATGCCATTTATTTGAAAAAAAAAAAACATATCTTTTTGGTTAAAAAAATATAGGCTTAAATACCTTTTTGGTGTTCATTTTTGTAGTGTTTGTTGCGGATGATCCTCATTTGGACAGAATGTTTAAAATGGTCATCATTTTTACCAAATGTTTAAAATGGTTCTCATTTTCGCAATTCGTGTTTTATTTGGTCTTTTTCTGTAATGTCGTTTAAATCATTAACGAAGCATTGTACATGTGGCACGATTTGTATTTGGGTGCGTTATGTGTACTGTACATACAAACCGTGCTACCTGTACAATGATCTGTTAATGATTTAAACGGCGTTACAGAAAATGACCAAATAAAACAAGAATGACGAAAATGATGACCATTTTAAACATTCGGTAAAAATAAGGACCATTTTAAACATTCTGTCAAAATGAGAATCATCCGCAACAAATACTACGAAAATGAGGACCAAAAAGGTATTTGAGCCAAAAGTTTATTATGTTAAACTATTAATATAAAATGATTTCATAATATATAAATAGTGTTGGGTCTTTCGAGAGATGATAGAATATCAATAGGGAGATATAATATTAATGAGATATGAGTTCAATCCATACATAAAGAATTGACATCATTCTTAACCAAAACAAAAACTTTGAGACGATGAGTTTATGAGTTTTCATCCTTATATGATTTTCAACTTTCTCATATTTACTTAATGTTTGACTTAAAGGTATACTTGAATTCTCAATAAATAGATAGAAGTCTCTTCTTATAAACTGATTTCATGAAGTTGAATTAAATTTAAAATGCATTAAAATTTTGGATTAAATATATTTTTGGTCCCTTAACTTTCAGTCAATTTTTGAATTAGTCAATTTCGAAACTTTAGACCAATTTTGTCATTTATCTTTCGAAATACGTAGATTTAGTCATTTTAATCAAATTTGGGTTAAATATGTTTTTGGTCCCTCAAGTTTCAGCGAAATTTGGAATTAGTCCCTCATCAAAACTTTTGACCAATTTAGTCATTCATCTTTCAAAATGCGTGAATTTAGTCCTTTAAACCAAATTTTGTTAAGTTTATCTGACGTTTCAAACGCATTTCATGATAGTATTTAAATTATTTACATTGTTTGACACGTTTTTGCTTCAATGTTAACTCAAATACTATTATGAAATGTGCTTGAAACGTCAGATAAACTTAACAAAATTTGGTTAAAAGGACCAAATTCATGCATTTTGAAAGATGAATGACTAAATTGGTATAAAGTTTTGATAAGGGACTAATTCCAAAAATTACTAAAACTTGAGGGACCAAAAACATATTTAACCCATCAAATTTTGTTAAGTTTGTTTGATGTTTCGTACGCATTTCAGGATTGTATTTGAGTTGTTTATACTGTTTGACACATTTTTACTTTAATGTTAAGTCAAATACTATTATGAAACACGTTTAAAATATCAAATAAACTTAACAAATTTTGATTATAATAACTAAATTCACGTATTTCGAAAAATAAATAACTAAATTGATACAAAATTTCTAAATAAACTAATTTCAAAATTCAAAAAAGTTAAAAAATTAAAAACATGTTTAATCCTCAAATTTTCGACAATTAACTATATTTTCAAAAGCAAAAAAGTTGTCAAAGTCACCACCGTCCATTGAAGCAATTTTAGCTAGCTGGATGTGACGTTGACTCCTTCATGGTGGGAAACAGCCATTGGTGATAGATAAAACTTTTGTACAAATTAAAAGTGTCATTGCATCCTATAGTCTTTGTCTTTTAATTAGGAAACTATCCAACCCTAATAAATATTATAATCCAACAGATACGATGTGAGAAAAAAATTGTACGGAAAAGTTATTACTCCATTCTTCGCCACCACTCTCTTTATATTCGTCAACAAAATTTGGAATAATATAGTCCAAAATGTTGTTGTCACGGAAATTATAAAAACCAACCACTTTTTTCTTCACTTAACTTTTATTTAATGCATAATTTTTTTTATATTTACCGAAAATCTTACATAAGTTATAAACAAAACTAAATTACAATGTCACAACGGATTAGATTTACGTTAATTTTTAATATGCTATCAAAGTATATTCTAACAATATTTGTTAATTAATTGTAAAAAAAATGTACAAATATTTAACATCATGCATGATATATCAATATCTCTAATACGAGAAAAGTTGGTTGAAGTTTAACTTTATTGTACAACCTCTTATTAAAAACATTCACGAATATTTAATTTCATGTAATATATATTAACGTCGTAAAGAAATATATTAGGAATGTCGTATCATCTAGAGATATAATCAAATAAAAAAAAAATCTTCACTTTATAAATAAATTTTGTGAAGATAAGAACTCAGTTTTTAATAACACTAAAAATATTTTATGTTATATTATTGAGTTTAATATATTAATTAGTAAATAGTCAAATTGATTAATGATGTGAGAATACATTACACAGAAAGAAACCTTAATCATTTAAGTATTCACATATGTTAATTCTAATTATAATGATGATGGTAACAGCTATTATATCTCCACATATAAGTAAAGTAATAAGAATTATAATGGCATAACACAACGTAGTACAAAGTAAAATGAAAACACAACATTAATTTTTCGTTCAAAAGAAAAGGTCGAGGTCTTATGATAAAAAAAATTATAATAAATCATACACACTACTTTTTTGTTGTTTCTTAAAGTGAATACCTCTTTAATGTTGTCACCTATACCATACTTTTGTTTACCTTTGTTGTCGAAAGTGTTTAGACGTTTGATTGGGTTATGAGTTCAGATCACATTTTTCTCTCTTTCATTTTCTCCATCTGCTATATTAATTGGAATTTTAGTGTTTAAATATACCTTTTAATCCCATTTTTTTCTCTTTTATTTCTTCCACCTTCTATTGATTGGGATTTTGGTGTTCAACTATACTTTTCAATGGATCATTCAATGTGCTAGATTATTGATAGAATCAACACCGATGAATTTTTATCTCAATCAATCAAAATTTTGATACCACTTCTAATTCAAAATTGTAAGAAAATGAGTTTATAAGTTTTCTTCTTGAAATAATATTCAACTTTTTTATATATATTAAATATAGAACTTAGACTCATCTATATTTCTATATTTTTTTATATAAAATATTATAATTTGGTTTATCTTTGAGTACCCAATAACAAAATGCGAAAGAATTATGCATCTATATCCTTTCATTTCTATCTCATACAAATTACAAACTCATATTGCGAGATCTATTCTTTCATTATTAATAAAAATAAAATTTAACAAATTGTCCGACAACAATGTTATGTGCCTAAATATTGCTTTGCTTTGAAACATTACTTTTTTTTTCAAGAAAGTAATACAATAACACGTAATTTAAATCGAATTAAAAAAATGTTTTAAGTAGTAGGTGTTAGAGCAATGAGCATGGATGTGTAATGTGTTTTACTATTGTGCCTAAATGTGAAAGAGATTTTACAAAATATTTCATATTTAAGAGTAGTCCCAAAAGTTTTGTACTCAAACTCAATGAATGAGCTTCTATTAATAAAATAAAATAAATAACACTAATATATATATATATATATATATATATATATATATTTAAAATTGTTGTACATATATTAATACATTGATATTTTCATGTTTCACATTATACAGGAATATTAGATAGGGAAATATTTTAGAAGAGAAGAAGATTGGACTTTGGAATGTATAAGAAATAATATTAACAAAAGCTATAAACTATTAATATTTTTTAATAAAAGATAAAATAACCTTCTTTACTAATAGGAAAATTGAGTGAAAAATTACTGATAGGTAAATTAAGTGAAAAGACGCGTACATTTTGTAGAAAACTGACGAGTTAGTGACGAAGGCACGAGCATTATAATATTTTAAAAATACATTTTAAGTACACGTGAAATTAACAACTCCATAATTTTGGTCGTTATCAACATTTTTTTTTCTTTTTTAAAAATTTGATCAACATCAAAACTTATTTATTTTATAAGAATTTAAAACATATTAAATATAATTTTATTTATAATTCAGGAAGTCAAGAATATTTGTATTCATCCTAGATATTTAAAATCATTTTGAAACTGATGTTTGTCGAGTATTTCCACTACCAGCTGTCTAGCATGTCTACGATTTAGGTGCCATGATTCAACGTCAAAAACCCACAATTAAATTTCATTACTCAGGAAAATTATAATTCAAAATATTTAGGAAGAACTTGTAATCAAGGGTTAAAAAAGTTTTGAATCAGAGCAAACTCGATCTAACCCTAAGTAAATCTGAACATACAGTGGAGTTGAATTGGATAAGCAAGTAAAGTTTGAAAGAGTAAAATAATAATTTTGGTCGAGTTTATATATATATATATATATATATATATATATATATTTAAAATTATTATATATATATATATATATATATATATATATATTAATATATCGATATTTTCATGTTGAACATTATAAAGGAATATTAGATACATATATATTTTAGAAGAGAAGAAGATTGGAGTTTGGATTACATAGGAAATATATTAACAAAAGCTATAAACTATTAATATTTTGTAATAAAAGATAAAATATCCTTCTAATAGGGAAATTAAGTGAAAAGATTACTAATAGGTAAATTAAGTTGAAAGACACGTACATTTTGTAGAAAACTGACGAATTAGTGATGAAGGCACGAACATTTTAATGTTTTAACAATAATTTTAAGTCCACGTGAAATTAGCAACTCTAATTTTGGTCGCTATCAACATTTTTTTTTTCTTTTTAAAAAAATTGATCAACATCAAAACTTATTTATTTTATAAGAATCGAAAACATATTTAAATCTAATTTTATTTATAATTCAGGAAGTCAAGAATATTTGTGTTCATCCTAAATATTTTGAAATTGATGTTTGTCGAATATTGTCACTACCAGCTGTGTGGCATGTCTACGATTTGGGTAACCTTGATTCAACATCAAGAATCCACAATTAAATTTCATCACAGAAAAATTATAATTCAAAATATTTAGGTACAACTTGGAATGTTATATATAAAGTAAAATATATATAAAAAAAATATTATGTGGGAGCTGAATTTAGCTACAACTTGTAATGTCTTATCTTAGATAAATATTTTTTTCGTATAAAATGATTATCTTTTTTGGAAAATATGATAAGTATTATGTGACCTGAATTTATTTGTAGTAGATGAGGATTTTGCAACATTAACGCGTCTTGAAAGTGACATTTTAAATCCTTCGCTTTTATTGAGAAGTCAGGAAAAAAATAAATCAAACCAATTTCATTGAGAAAATTTTCGTTTCAGCCACTGAATTTGGACAATGGCTCACTTGAATTTACAAAATATTCGCTTTGACTAACACTTTGTAAAAAACCATTTCACTATTTTCAAATGTTTCTATTTAATTCAATTATTGTATTGTTCTATCATTATTTATTTATCCACCTATTAAAAAAAATACAAGATTTTGTAATTAATATAAAATATTTAAAAAAAATTAAAATCACTTCTCATTTACAAATATCCTTTTACGTGAATGAAAATACGATAATAGAATAAGATAACATGCACGCCATTTAATTAATAAAAAAAAACAAGACCCACTTAAATATATATATATATATATATATATATATATATATATATTCTGAATGTCAGATAAATAAATAAGATTAATAGAAATTTAATGGAAACATACAAATTTATTAAAAAATTTAAGCCTAATTAAACCAATACTAACGTAAAACTCACTCTAGACTTTGATTGTTTTTAAGTATATCTTACAACTTGTAAGAAAAAAGTGATGAAATTAAGATAAACATACATCATGTTGTGTATTTTTTATATAAAAATCATGCCAATGGTTGAAAATTCATGGGCACATTGTGTATTATTGTGGTATATTTTATTCATGAATGAAGATGGTAAAGTTATCGATTAAAGATAGAAAAGAAAAAATACACTAAAAATATTTGAACACTTGAACACAAAGCGATGGTGGAGCCAATTCTCACATCAACCACAGGTCACTTCCCTCCATAGCAACAATGAATTGAAGTGGAAAACGTGGCTTTCAATTGTTTCTTTTCTATATTTTCAAATTAACCAAGTTCAATAATGTTTATCTGAATAAACTAAACTAAGGTATTAAATTCAGTTCGATGTACTAGTTTATGCTCTACTTTACTGTAATTTAGTATATCGTAAAAATTAATAAAAAGATGTTTTTTTTTTAAGTATTATTATCAATAAAGAGGTGAATTTTTCCTGGCAAAATGACATAAAAAAAACTTTCCCTTCTAAAAAAATGTTTATATATATAAATATTTTGAAATATCTTTATGTATGTTGAACCGATAAAAATAACATGTCTTATCACTCCTAAGATAACATAATGTGAGTGTTAGTGACTATATAATTGATTCTAAGTTCATTATTTTTTTTTTCTGCAATAAAATACACTTTAAACATGTATTTGATTTTTTTTTTTATATTCTTTTAATAGACTTTTACGAGGCTTGAGTTTAATTCTTGTTTTGAAGGATGTAAGTGTATTTGGAATTAAAGGGTATAAGTTATACAATTTTTTATATAGTGTTATTTTTTGGTAGTCGTGATTTTTTTTATTTTAAGATTTTTACATTATTGTCTTGTATTCCTTAATATATTAAATTATAATATACGTGTAAAAATTTGACAATATATACTATTGAAGGAATTTTTGTTTTGGATTAGTGGTACATAGAAACAATAATTGGACAAGCAAACACTGAATTTTCATGGATAGTAGTAGTTGAAAGAAAATTACAAACCAAACTGAAAGTAAAAGGTACAAAAATCACAAACAATCTTCCTCTAGCCATGACTCTAAAAACACTAGCTAGAGACAAAACCAAACCAACATAACAACAAAAACAACAACCTTGTAACATAAAGTCCTGATCCACCATAACAAAAACAACAGGTTTCTCGGGATTTTATCACGCAACTTCATCACATCAACAGCATCTTCGATTCGTACGAGGGAACACGTTATAGAGTCTGCAATAAAAAAGGAACAGACACGAACGCTTTTTTTGTTTTTTTGTTTTTTTTTAACTTGGTGATAATTTCTGTTACCGAAAGCTTTGTAAGAGAACCAACCACGATCCAGCACAAACGTGGTAGAAACAAGTCTCATCGAATCCCAGAATAAACCTTCAAATTGCATGACGAGACAGATATTTTAGTCTCTGTTATTTTAACGTTCTTCCAATGATTTTGACTTTCCAAAAACCATTCGTTTTGTCTGAAAAAGTGAAAAAGATTGGTTTTTGCGAAGGTGAAAGCATCAGAAGAACATTGAAATTCGAGGGAGAGAATATCTTACTCGTCCAATTTCAGTGGTTAATTTGAAAGTTTAACCTGAAACTGAGACTAGGAAGTGTCGGAGCTGTAATAATCACTCGGTGGTGGAGTCGATTTTGCAGAGGCACCACCATTGTTGTCGCCTTTGTTGTTTTGTTCCTTCGAGAAAGTGCTTGCCACAAATTTGAACAAGCTGCTAAATATTTGAGCTTTGATCTGACCCCTTCTTCTCGGGGGAAAACTTGGGTTTTGGTTTTGAACTGTGGAGTTATTTGTTGCCATTTTTTTCTGTATCTGAAACAAGAAAAAATAAGAAAAAGAAGAAACAGAGATTAATTTAGTAATTTAGTGTGTGAAATTATGTGAAAATGGAAAAGTCTCTGTGCAAATAGAGATTAGAGAATGCACAGAGGTGTGGGAAGAAGCGAAAAGGGAAGAAGGGGGAAGAGTTTTTCAGCTTTGAGAATAGTTTAAGATTTTTTAGCTTTGATTTGGGTATTTATAATACGAAAAAGTGTTATTTTAATACTTTTTTAATTACAATAAAGTGTGCCGTTCTTCATATTATAAAGAAAAAATACTCTATTTTAGAAAACAACACGTTAAACCAAAATTACGTGGAAAGTGCGTTAAGGTGGTGCTTACTCGGCATTCTAAGTTAATTTACGAAATTTCGCGTTTTAATTTTGGATTAATGGATCTTTTTATCTCTTTATTTAATGCATAGTGATTATAGATTTTTTAAATTTTCACTCTTTTTGTTTTTATTCAATGCTTCCATTACCGTCTTCAGAAAAAAGAAAAAGAAACCGATGATTGGAGAAATTGAAAGTCACTTACGTCATATCATATGTGATAATTTTCCAAATAATATCAACATTAATTTAACAAAATATACCATTAACTCATTTTAAATAAAATAAAATAAAATCACATTAAATAAACTCTTCAAATATTAAAATAAATAAAAAGTCTATTAAATATTTAGTTTTCATTAAAACTGATGAAATAGTGGTTACACTGACATATGCCTAATTTATACACTTTCTAGATAGATTAGAATTAGAGCATTAAAGCACTCGTTTTTATGAGGTCAATGGTGTTTAATTTAACTTATTTTAAAGAAAGTATTTATAATTATGTTGGGAAAGATTAAAAGATCCAAGAAAAAAAGATGTAATTTTATTCTTTAACATGAAAAGAAAAATAACTTTTACTCGTTTTTTTTTAATGCTAGCAAATTTCTTTTAAAATAATCTGATGAAAGAGTTTTTATTTATTTATTTATTTAAACAAAGTATACTTTTAATTATTTATTCATGGAACTTTCTATTAGCGAAAGTGTTCAGATTTCAAAAGCCAATAAAGTTGCCAAGCCTTTTATTTAAATATTATACTCAACAAATTTTTTTTTTTTATTTTGTAAAATACAACACTATATAATATTTGAAATATCAAATTTATGTTTTCAGAATATGTAAGACGATCCTTTATGGATCAAATTAATTCACCTGGGCTAAACTAATAATAGATAATAAAATAAAAAAAGATGTAATAGAATATTCCTTTTCCCCACATATTATGGTATGGCGGCTCAATGATGTGGTGGGAGAAGTTTCGCCTACATTTTCCATACAAACACCACTCACTTTCTTTATGAGAGTTTTTTTTTTTTTTTTCCTAAATTTAAATAGCACATCTGTTTCAAATATTACATAAATAGTATAATTCATTTCATATTAGAATTTAGTTTTTGGATGCTCAATTTCTAAACCGTAATTAAAGAAACTTAGTTAAAAAAGGATTTTAACTTCTTTTTTTCATTAAAAAAAAATGTTTTTGATAAAACAATTATAAAAAAGAATATTTTTTTAGTCTCAATATGATTTTAATCTGTGAAAATTTATACAATTTAGTCATAATTTTTTAAAATTAATATAATTTGATTATTTTTATTAATTTTTTTAAAATAGATCAATAATTTTTCATTAAATTTGTATTAAAATTATATTAATTATATAAAAAAATAAATAATATTTATTAACAACTTCAATTTTAATAAAAAATTATTGATTCATTTAAAACAATTAAACAAAAATAATTAAATTATATCATTTTTTTTTAAATTATGATAAAATTGTATTAATTTTCATAAATCAAAATCAAAATCAAATTAAAATTAAAATTACCCAAAAGAAAACCTTGACATTATTAAACGAAAATATAAACCAAACTAATAATTAAACCTAAAAAATAATATAGTTCAAAATTTAATTTTCCAAAAATAAATTCAAACATAAAAAAAAAAACTAGATTATTTGTGTAAATATTTAACACGGTATATGTATCCATGAATTTTATATCCAATTATTTTATTTGTGAATAAAATATCTTTTCGATCATCTTATATCAAACTTTTAGTATTTCAGATATATGATTGGATTTTATTTACAAATTCAAATTAATTATTCAATATTTGTAAGGCCTTTATGTTACTTTTGTTAATTTTATTACCGATATGTCTTTTATATTGTGACATGTCCTGTAATCTCAAGTATTGAATAATGGTATGTATTAATTTATTTTTTTTTTGTAATGACATACATTATATTATATAAGTTATATCAACATCTATGATAAAAATAATTCAAAAAGTAAAGAGATATCTAAAATTATTTCAGATAATAAAGTTAAATTTTTAAATCATTAAGCATTTAGTTTAATAACCCTTTTTGTATGGTATATATGTACTTGTATTACTGATACAACTAATTTTTGCTAAATAGGTGATATTTCGAATAAAATTTCTCCTTTTAAATGTCTTTTTATTCACAAAATTCAAAATTATTTTTTGTTTAGAATTTAATTTGAATCATGCCGTGGATAGATAAATGACATTTTAAAATAAATTTTTATATAATGATAAAAGATGAATAAATTTTATTATTATCAACATAATTAAAATGTCAACTTATGATAATTGTAATATGACTTTATTTGAATGATATGATCTAAACTAATCTCTTTTATAATTTTTTTCTGTATAGATATAAGTAATTATATCATAATGTATGAAAAATAAACATAAAATTTGTGAAAAAGAATTAACGTGAAAGCCAAATTAATGAAAACAACATTTGAAGTCATTTTTTTAGCGTGAGAAAAGTAATTTTCGTACAAATAGAAAAAATTGTTGTCTTTTAAATGTTGGGTTTTTTAATGTGTAATATATATCTTAAAAAAATAACAAGTAAGAACCATCCATTTAACATGAGATGTGACGTTTATGTATTTATTTATTTACGGAATAATGATATTTTAAAAACTAAAATTTTAATAAAGTTTAACAACTTATATTTTTAAGTTAAAAAATATTATTTTATTATTTTATTTTAACTAAAAAAATAATTTATTTAATTATATTTATAAAAGTTTTGTTAAATTTGTGAAAAAATAATTTTCTTTCTCGATGAAACTATTTAAATTCCTGACAGAAAAAAGTAAAATTATTTAATTTATATACAAATAAATTATACAGTGAAGCAGATTCAAGAGTTGACTTTTGGTTCCAAATTTCATGCTTTCATTTGTTCCACTTTACAATCGCAACCACAAACTAAAGATAAGGTTCATTTACGTGTGCGATAAGCGAAAGCCGGATTTTTAATTTAAAATGTATTTAAAAAGAGAAAAAAGAGAGAGGAAGTGTTATGTATTAAAAAATAAAGTTTATTATATTATATTATATATATATATATATATATATATATGATTTTTTATTTTTTAAATTTATTTATTAACTTTGAAAATTTAAGATCGCTAAGAAGTTTTTGTAAAAGGTAGACTGCTCAACAATAATCTTCAAAACATTACATTATATTTAACATAATTCATAATTTAAAAAGTAATTAGCATTTAACAATAAGTACTATAAATGGTTTCCATATTTCAATGTAGTGACATTATTTAAAATTATCTTTTTCACATTTGTCTTGCACTTTTGTTAGTATATGTGAAACCTTTTGACCCGTTCTTGGATGGTTTTATAGATAATTAATTCCTAAATTTGAGTTTTCTTCAACATGATACTACTATAATGTTTTATTATAATTGTTTATCCTGTGATGAAGTCGAGTGTAAATTATATTTATAAGTTAGTTTTGCAAAACTAAATTAGATATAAGTTTACTTATTAACTTTTAGTGTTTATTTTAATTAATTTATTAAATTGTTGTATGAAATTCATGATTATCTAATTGTTTATTTAAATATATATATATATATATATATATATATATATATATATATATATATATATATATAAAAATATATATAATTAAAAATATTATATATATTAATTTTATTTTTTTTTTTTTTATTTTTTTT
>Ga0214544_1011749_pt1 | contig 11883 bp, 2 predicted proteins | sample CNSS3metaG_FD_160074 | JGI IMG/M metagenome (GOLD analysis project Ga0214544, IMG submission 160074) | Root nodule microbial communities from cowpea collected in UCLA plant growth center, Los Angeles, California, USA - CNSS3 | ecosystem: Host-associated > Plants > Roots > Nodule | place: USA...
GAGGGAGCACTACGGGAAGAAGAGTCGGGAGTGGTTTCAGAAGGAGGTGGAGGAGGAGGAATTGGTGGGGTCCACTAGGAGTTTGGAGGAGGAGGTTGAGGTTATTTTTTGTCCCTCCTTTAAAGCTCAGCACCTGCCACAACACAAAACATGTATGAATCAAAAGAAGAACCACAGAAGCAGTAGAACATTGGCTCTAATTTCCATAGATCACGCTGCAACAGTTTTTTTCACTGAGTTGTTGGCATCACGGTGGTAGAGTGGGTTGTGGGGTACATTCTTTTTTTGTGGTTTGGGGTTTCTTAGGTGATGTAACGTTGAATCAGAAGAAAGGTGGTGTGTTCATGCGGTGATTCTTTTATTTTATTTTTTTTTCCTCTTTTGGCTTACCTTTTTATAATAAACTGCAGAGGGCATGTTCATGGGGTGCAATGGAATTCATGGATTCCTTTGGGGCAGTATGATTTGGTTTTGTTATTGGAGAATTGCATGGGTTGGTTTAGTTTTCTTCACTTTGTAGGAGGAGAGTGGGTTCTTATAATTCTTTTCTCTTTCTTCCTTATTTTATTTCACGTGAAGTTGTGGTCTGCATGTGTACTATGATGAAGTGTTGAATGTGTGGATATTATCCCACTTCTTTTAGAATCTTTCTCTCTCTTTTCTCTTTCCATTAAGGTCATCTGTGAATGCATAAGGTGGTGGAGCCCACGTGTTGGTTTTTGTCACTTTTAAGTCAACTGAGAATCGGATCTGTGCCATTCTGTTTGACAGGTATCAATTGAAATTAACGGAGTTTAAAATTGAGGACTAATTCCATCCAATTCAAACGTCAAGGACTGAAATAGTGCAAACGTTAGGTGAGGAACTAAAACCAAAAATTAACAATAGGTGAGGGACGAAAAACATAATTAACCCACCTATTATTACTCATAATGCTTCATAGTCACCGCAAGCTAACCATATATCTAAGGCCGAAAAGTTTGATAGTATCATTCCACAAATTTTAACTCCAGTGGTGCCTCGATTGAATTTACATGAAACTTTATTGTCTTTTTCATAAATTCAACAAAGACAGTAAATATAAAGATAAATGTTTCATATTTGCAAATGCTCATTTCATTTCCTCCACTCATTATAACGACAAATGGCTTTTTAGGAAATATTTTAAGTGTCAATGGATTATTAAGGGTTATTTTCAGTAGCTCTATTTCGTTGAATTTGGAGTGGAGTGATGTATATTTGACTACTATTTTTCCTTTTTCTTTTCATTTATTGACAGAAGGCATCCATCTAATTATAATCAGAGATAAAAAACACAATGTAGGAAAATATATTTTTTTAATATTTAAATTTTAATTTTGTACCCAAATTTTAGTAATTATTATTATGTATCGACAGACCTACGTGTAGAAAAAGATGTGCAAGCCTACCCCTTGTTTTGTTAAACCCTCCCCCACCCCCAACCCAAATTTTAATAATTATTATTATACACCGGTAGACCTACGTTTACATGAAGATGTGCAAGCGCACTCTCTGGATTTGTTAAACACACCCACTACCGCATCCTTCATCCCCATCTTATATAGTTTATAGTTGCTATCACTAATTCTTTACTTTTACTTCAAAAGATTGCTGGATTGATAACTAAATAATTTTTAATTGTTTTTACTGACTTAGTATTTTAAATCTGATCTAATTTTATTTTATTTCAATTATTTCTTCTATTTTACTTTTTTTAGTGATAATTTATTTTTGTGATCAATATTGATGTATGTGGGTGGTTTTATGTTACGTTGTTATCAAGTGAACTTTAAGCTTAACTCAGTTGTATTTAACTTTTTTTCGTTCAAACAGTTGACACAAAAATATCTAAACTTCACTTCATCATTGTTAAAAAACGATTAATCTTCTTAAATTGTCTAGTAAAATAATTTAAGATTAAATATATTTAAATTATTAATATTGTCTCATTTTTAAATTATTTTTTTAAATAAAATTTCTTCAAAAAAAAGTTGGACACGGTAAAGAATTTTCGTATTAAATTTCAAACAGAAAACTAAAATCAGCTCCGTGCAACAATAATCTCAAATCAAACAAAATAAATCAAGTTATTTAAGCATATAATTAAATAAACATAGAAAAATTAAATATATAATTATTTAAGCATAAAATTAAATAAACATACAACAAAAGACAATTATTTAAGCATTTTGGTCTTAAACTAGTTGTTGGTCTTTGGTAAGTAATGATGTTTTTACAATTGTTTCTCAATTTTTCCTTCAAAACTAGGTGCTTCAGGATATGAACTCCAACATGTTGGTCGTTATTCCAAAGCTTGCCAATGCAACCTCTATCTCAACAAATCACAGGTTTTGCTAGAAGATCACTGCCCTTTTCTTATCTCGGATCTTCAAGGGAGTGCCTAGACTCAAACATTTCAAAGACACTATTGACAAGGCTAAAATGAAATTGCAAAATTGGATAGGAAAGGAAAGATGCTTAGCATGATGGGTAGAATTCAGTTATCAATTTTGTTATTGGAGGTATTACGCAACTCACTTTCAATGTCTATAAATGGCCTGCCATGTTGATTAAAGATTTGGAGAAAAAACATCTGAAATTTTATATGGACTGATTGTAGGGAAACTAGAGCTTTGGTGACAGCTAAATGAGATAATATTTGCAAGCATAAAAAAGAAGGAGGGCTTGGAGTCATAAACTTGAAGATGAACAACCTAGCAGCAATTATGAAACTCGCTTGGGATTTCCATTATAGCAAGGAAATTTGGGTTGATTTCATGAGCAAAGATTTCTCAATAAGAAGGAGATGGTTCTTGCCAAGTATAATGCTTCAGCGGTATGGTCAGGTATTAAGTCCTTTTTGGATGGCATTAATGATAAAACTAGGTGGGTTTTAGGTAACGGGAAAATGATTAGTTTTCGGAAAGATGTGTGGTGCTCTCTTTCTCCTTTGATGGAATCTCTTTGACTTCCACCTATGTTGGGTTTGAAAGCTAAACTATGTGATGCATGGTTTAAAGGTTTGAGTCTCCCAAAGCAATTACCTTTGTTGTGTCCTCAACTTCTTCAGTGGCTTAAAAACCTACACATTGGGAACATTGATGATGTTCCTATATGGGCCAACAAAGATGATGGTTTTCTCACTGTTAAGGCAGCTAAAAATTATCTTAATCAATATACACTACAGCTTGAATGGTCTAAATTTATTTGGACCAACAACATACCTCGTGCTAGAAGCTTAATCATTTGGAAATACCTCCAAAACAGGTTGCCTTTGGATTCTAGGATCCAACATTATGGCATTCACCTATGCTCTAGATGCAGCCTCTGCAACTCTTCCTATGAAACTATGGAACATTTCTTCTTTTGTACAATGGCTACAATTTTTTGGTCTTGGCTAGCAAACCCTTTTCAATCTAATACAATTTGTACATCCATAGACCATGTCCTCAATTTTATGCAGGTACAATGCAACACTTAATTGAAAGATCTCAAGAAAGCAACTTGCATTAATATTATATGGATGATTTGGAAAATGAGAAACAATGTTAGACATAGTGACCCTATTCACTTCTATTATGCTCTCTCTATTGTAAAGACCAACTGCTCTTTCACAGGAAATTTATCTAAAGGGGTCATGGCGAATGACATTAAGGAATTTGCTATTTTAAATCACTTCAATATTGACATCCACCGTAGAAAGGTCATCAACATCACCAGTATTAATTGGATGCATGGGTATGATTAAAGTAATGTTGATGGAGCAACTAGAGGAGCATCAAATCTAACAGCCTATGTTTGTATCTTCCATGGCAACACAAGTGATTTTATAGGAGGGTTCACTGCTTTTATTGGTAATGCGTATGTCATTAGAGTAGAGCTTATGGGAACCACTTTTGTAATTGAATCAACAATGGACAAAGGATGGTCCAATCTTTGGTTTGAAACTGATTCTATTTTAGTCACAAAGGCTTTTATGAATCACAACATTGTTTCTTGGGACATCATAAATAGATGGAGAAGATGTTTAGACAAAATTAGACACATGCACTTTAAGATTACTCAAATTTTTAGGGAAGAAAACAAGTATACAGACAAATTGGCCAATTTGGATATTGACTCACGGATCGAATTCTTTTAGCTTTCCGGCCTACTCATAGCTTGTTCTTTTTGATTTGTTTTAAAAACAAGCTTGCTATGCTAGAATTTAGATTTATTAATCTAGTTGTTTGTTTGCTTTTACATGAGCCTTGGCTTGATCCTCTCATGTTGTACTTTTCTCTTTTTTATGATATCTAACCATCTCTTTAGATAAAAAAAATATATGCATTAAATAAATCAATTATAATATACAAAAATAAATAATATACTAGAAAATTATAGGCTCATAGTAAAATTAAGAACTTGAGAGTGTGAAAATTTAGTAACAATGGAAATGGATGCAATAGTATCCATGCGTTGGAGAGTTATAGAGTCCCACCACAATGCAATGCAACGGTACCTGCACACAGGGCAATAAAAAATGCAACCATCAAAGACCAAGAAACAAGCAAAAAATGGTAGAAAGAAAAGGAAAAAAACAAACTCAAAAGCGGATGGTATGAATCCAAGCAACATGATCAAGTTCGACATGCAACTCATCATATGCAAAATATGCTTTTTGATGTTTATTATCCAATGGATACAATACCTTTCTCGACACTAAAGCCTCCTTCAACATAGTTATGATGACCCCTTTTAGTTCAATCTCTTTGTGATTTTAAAAAAAAAAAAAAAAAAAAGATGAGAAGAAAAGAACTGCAGAGAAGCAAAGAGTTAGTGGTAACATAACTTTTAGCTTTCGGTCTTTAAGTTTTGGTAGCTGACTTGGGAATTGAGGTCGATCTGGAAATCCAGTTGACTTGGGAATTGAGGCTGATATGGGAATCTAGGTATACCAAATTGACCTGGGGATCCAAGATGATCTGGCAATTGATAGGCCATGGTTGGTTGAATTTCAATTAGCTATAGATATCCTTAAGTGAAGAGAAAATGTGCATGTATTCCAAAGAAGAGGGGTTGCCTTGTATAGACAATGAACATGACGATTTTCCATTTCCTTTTCAAAGTCGGCATTCTCTTAGGTAAATAACATGTTTTCTATTTATGTAGTTACTATTACTGCAACATTTTTTTATTTTAGGCAACACTAAAACTTGACTAAGGGTTTTAAACTGATATATATGTAAACACACTGTAAGCAATAGTTCTATATGCGCGACTTAGAGACTATCAAACGGTTTTTCAAATGTTGATACCTTATGCCATAGTTATTCAAATGTTGTCTTTAAAATGTGTGGTTAGCAAATAAATTAGTTTTTAAGTTAGTCTCTAATTAATTAGTAACCAATTATAATTTTTTATTCATAATAATAAATAATTTTTAATTTTATAAATTAATGTTTAAATTGATCATTATACTAACTAATAATTGTTTATCATTAAAATTGATTATTATTTAATAATTTTCTTATAGTGTTAATTATTATTATTATTTACTACAATTGCCAGAGAGGGAAAGTCAATCCAAGTTTAAATTTTATCAGTAACCAGTAATTCAAAGTTAATTTTTCACCCAAGGCAGCAGACTATAAAAGCCCACCAAATTTCTGAGACATAAATTCAAAATTTTTATTTTAAATTATTTTTTATAAGTTAATTTATGAAGGTACTGTTTTTCTTTTGTTGCAGGTGCTGAAAGAATTGAAATGTTGTAATTATTTGAAATAAAAGGGAGTTTAATTCCGTGCGGGCCATTGGGTTTAATTAAGCTTGTGGCTCTCGTCTTAACCGTGAATGTTAATTAATGATTGGTTCCGGAGATTCGCTTCAAAGATATCTTATCCTTTCGGACCCTACCCACAACTCAATTCCCACTCAACTTGCTTGACAATGAAAGTTTTTAATCTGATGCACGTACGGGAGGAACTAATTCTTTCGATGCCTCATCTTCATGCCGTTATATATATATATATATAGATATAGATATTATATTAAGTTAAATTAAAGATATTTACACTAAATATTTAACCATAACGTACATTAATACTAAGTTGATGATTGTCGATCCTTTAATTTCATGTCATTAAAGAATTTTAAAGATCATTTAATATAAATGAGTATTGGTTTCATATTGTGACAATCATTATTTTTTACTCTGATAAACCTTCTACTAAGTTTTTCTCATGTTTTCATATAGTTTATTCATTATAGTTAAGAATCTTTGATGAAAGACTTGATATAATGTGATACATGAAAAATAATATTCACTTTTGGAAGAATGTTACCCTTATATTTAATTTCTTAATTTCTTGTATTGATTGATAATGGAATGAATGAACCAAGTGAGAAAATGTTGAAAATTTCTTAAATATGCGATATATGGGATAATATGATACTTTGTAATCTGATATAATTGACAACCATTTATTATAGTGATTACTTTGTCATGTCATGTTGTGATGGATAAAGATTTATGTAAATTTTACTGGTGATATGTGCTTTGGATATTCAAATTTACGCTCTCATATCGTATATTATTATTTAAGTTTAGAAAATGAAGATTTAAAACGAAATAAACACATTAAAATATAACAGCCGAAGATTAATCCTTAATATTTTCCGCATTAATTTTACTGATCGATCATTGAAGTATACTAAGTAGACCTGATTGACGAGGTTGATCACGAGAGAATTGAGGTTAGTTTGGAATTCCAAGTGATCAAACATGCTAACCACCCGGAAATTCAGACTTATTTGGGATTTCAGATAAACCAGACGTAATGACAGGAAAATCAGGCTGATTTTATATATAGACAAGGAACATTTTGCCAATTCTTTAGTCGGCAATCTCTCAGTCGAAATAACACGTTTTTATTTATTTATTTATTTATTTATTTATGTGATTACTGTGTTTTTGACAATAAATGGAGATTCGAACTCCAATTCCAACTCAACTTGCTTGACAATGAAAGCTTTAAATCTTATGCACGTTGTACACGGGAGAAACTAATTCTTTCGATGCCTCATCTTCATGCCTTTAAATATATATATATATATATATATATATATATATATATATATATATATATATATATATATATATAATTAGTTGTACATAATATTTTGTTAAAAAAAAAGTTGATTCATTTAATTTTGTACTAGTAGTTGTTTTACGAAGTTACGGTATTAACTACTATCATATGATAAAATATATTCATTCAGTTGTAATGAGTCTATGGACTCTAGGCACATGCACTTCATAAAGTAACGCAGAACTGCAACGAAAATACACATATTCAAAGGTGAAAAGGATATGGAACACGGAAACCAAAAGAAAACAAACAACATACAAGTTACATAATTCATGTGATGATTATGTAAATCACTTATTGAAGTTCAGAAAAAGCATGTGGCGGAATTCCAAAATAGAATGTTTGTTAAAGGTGGTGGAGACATGGATGGGATGCAAAGTGGTGGGACTTGGTGGGATGACAAACAACTCTCATTAAATATTGAGTATTTGATAATATTATGTTTTTTTAAATTAAACTTTGATTATTCTATAAAAATTAATTAATTAACATTGAAACAGTAAGAACGCAGTGAGAGTATATACATCTTATCCGATAGGGATGAGGACGAGACAAAAATTTGATTTCCATTAAGTTTGAATGTAAAGATAGGAATGAATTTTTTCTGAAAATGGGTATGAGATATCGAAACGAAACCGTCTCTGCCCCGCCCTATTGTCATCCCTAGTATGGGAATGAGGCGAATATGTATATCCTCATCCTCATCATTATCCTATTCTCAATTAAAAAAATGAGGTATGACCCATATCCAATCAATGAAAAAATTTCTTATCAAAACGAAAACCAATTCAAACAATATCTATAAAGACAAATTTATTTGTCATCCCTAATTCTACCTATTACTTACCGCTATCAATCAAAGATATTTGGTATCCATTACAAAAAAAAATTTAAATCATAAACTCAATTCTCATAAACCAAAAATAATTTTAAATCTTATGTAAAAAATAATATTTAAAAAAATAATAATAATGACCACCATTAATTGATAACATTATTTTCAACGCAATCATTAAAGTTAGTTAATATTAAACAACAAAGTTGAAAAATGTTATTTGACGAGTTATTGCTTACTTATCGGTTAAGAAAAATTAGAATAACAATCTCTTAAAACTAAACTACTCATAACTTCTGATTGAATAAACTATTAAAATGTTCCTTATGCATGCATTTTAATTCATGTAAGGAAAAAAATTACTTGAGATTAACCCTCTAGACCCACCAAATTTCAAATAAACAATTCTTATTTGGATTAAATAATCTGATTAATTTGTTAATCTATGCTCCTGGTGATCAGACCCCTTATCAACATCTGTTTCAATATCTTAGAATTTCAAAAAAATGATAAATAATTTAAGCTATGTGGATATTGATATTTGGCGATATCCAGGTTTATTTTTAGTTTTCTATTAATTATAATTATTATTTTTTTCTCTTAAAGCTCTTAATTCCATTCATTTGTCTTAAAAACTGTGAGTAAAAGTTATCTAATACGATAATTAAGGATGGTAAAAATTATAATGAAAAATATGTTATATGGTAGAATAATTCTAATCAAATATTACAGATCAATTTAATCTACAATTTCATATAAAAAAGTTTAAGTTTTGTGCACTTGAACATCTTTCCTTCTCTTGTCACTATTGTTGCAACATATATATGAAAGATTATTCAAATTTTAAATATTAATTAACAGATTTTGTAATATAAAAGATATTTTTTAGTAAATGATAAATAAATTTATAATTTATTATTTTTGTATTTTGTAACTGAAATATTATCTTCTTATTTGGAAGATCCAGAATGACACTCTCTTATCAATTCAAAACCAAAACTTTCAAAAAAGATTTTCTCTCACTTAGAGAGGAAACACATTTTACTAAATGTAAGCTATAAAACAGGAACGTCTATTTCTCTTACACGTGCTACAACAGCAACCCTTTCTACATTACATGTTACACTGAATATTACATTATAGATTAATTATGTAGATAAATATATTATAGATTTATGGATTAAACATGATTAATTATTAATTAATCAATAGTAGTTAATTATTATGTTATATATTAATTATTAAGTATACTAATCCTAATAATTTCAATCATTAATTATTCATTTAGCATAATCTTAATAATTACTGAATTAAGATTAATATACTAATGAAAACAACAAGAAATGGGACATATGTGTCATAGTTTATGTTTTTTCAAACATTTAGTGTTGGTTTCTTATTAAAGAATAATTAAATTTTAATATAATTTTATATTTTTACAAGGATATAAAATAAAAATTGTAAATATAATTAAAATAGAATAGTTAACTAAAAACTAATTTGAAGTGGAAAAACAGGATTAAAAATGTTTAGTGATTGATTTAATGTTATATAGTTTTTCTAAATTACTAATTTTCTGTCCTAGATTTAAATTACTTGACTTGAGGGAATGAGATTATAATGTAAATGAAAATTTCCATCTAAAAAGAAAAAATTAAAAAATATAATCACAAAATAACCAAATAACAATCACAAAACCCCTAATCATCCACTTATTATTCTCCATGATTACATGCTAATGTCTCTCTCCTTAAATCTCCTACCCTTTTATACTCATTTTACTACTTCATATATCTTTCTTTAATTAATTACTCAAAACACCTTTCGATACTGATTTAGATTACCATAACTTTTTACTTTTATTAATGTATTTCCTTCATCAACTTTTAACTTCATCACTTAACCGACTATTTTATGAAAATTCATTATCAACAAGTATATGAAAACTCCACTATAATTACGTGATTACAAGTCTGACTAAACTATTGTATTCAGGTCAATGGTTAACACTGCAATTGCTTAGTGTTACTAAATATTCTTAATTACTAGTATGGTTCCTGACGTGTTGGGCAATCCAACATTAATATCGAGGCCACCACGTTAACCTATCGTCAAGTAATTATTAGTTCTAATGTTTCATAGTTATCTCAAGCTATCAACATGGTTTGTGATGTTTTAAATGTTTTTTTTCCGGTTAATATTAATATTGAAGTAAAAATATGTTATATAAATATTTTATAAAACTTATTTAAAATGTTAAATAAATTTTAAAAAAAATTAGTTAAAAAAATTAATTCATGCATATCTAGAATACGAAAAGATTAAAATTTTTAAAATAAAATAATTTCAATTTTTACTAAAAATTATATATATTTATATATATATAACCCTTTAATAAATGTTACCGAGAGTGGTTCTTGGTTTGAATTTAGATGAAACTTTATTTCCTTTTCATAAATTTAACTAAGACAATAAATATAAAAATAAATGTTTCCCCATTTGCAAATACTCATTGCAATTCTTCAACTCATTAGAACGATTTCTTCCTTTTGGTAGAATCTTATCCCATAATATAAAAATGTCATATTATTTAAAAATATATAAAATTACTATATATATAATTTATTTTATAAAATTAATTTATAAACTTAAATTAAAGTTAAAATTCATTTTTTAATGTGACTAACGTGATTTAAAAATTAAATCAGTTATATCATCAAATGATATTTGTGAAATTAAATTAATATTAAAGTGGACTATTTATACCAAAGGTAGTCACTCCTCACACTATCAACCATTTGAATCATCTATTTTATGGTCAATCAAACTTTCTTTTACCTAGCTTTTATCTAGTTTTGGTGTGTGGTATTTCTTGTCCTTCACCTTTTTAGGGGAAACCGATATACTAGAGGCCTATTCTTGGAGTCTTAAAAGAGTCTAAGTCCTGACTGCATAGTTTTGTTTTCATTTTTATTCACAACTTGTTAACACTTTTTTTGTTCACCCAGAGTATCAGATCAAATAAGATTAGATTTAATTGATCAAAACTAATAATTTTTTAATAATGTTTGTTAACAAAACACCTGCCTTCACTTAACCATGCAATTTGAAATCCTTGATGCCAAGAGAAATCAAGAAATCTAACAATAAACCCAACCCTTAAAAGCATGCCACCTTTCCCACATACATTTACATCGATCAATAAACCCCTCACATAATCAATAAACCTAAATATATTAGGGGTTGGGAAGTTACCAAGTTATTTCACAGACCACTGCAATGATGCCAAAAGGGACCAACTTCCTTACCCTTGCGGTCTACACCAAAACCACCACTCCAACATTGCAGGACCACCACTCCAACACTGCAGGAACCTATGCCAAGAGAAATCAAGGAATTTAACAACTGAAATTAGTTTCAGATAAAATCCCAAACACAACATACGGTTCTTCAATACAACATACAAAAAAAAAAACAACCCTTAAAATGCAACCATTCACTTATACATAAACATCAATCAATAAACCCCCATATCATCAATAAACCTATGCAAATATATGAGGAGTTCGTGGAGTTACCAAGTTGTTTCATAGACCACTAGAATGCCAAAAAAAGGGGACCATCTTCTTCACTCTTGTTGTCTACACCACAACCACCGCTTCAACATTGCAGCGCCACAACTTCAACACGGTAACGACCTTGTTTTTTCAGTTGGTCTCCCACCACCACACCTTCACTTGGGAAGATCAAAACATCTGCAAAACAGCGCATTCAATGGGGGCTTAATCAGTTGGGAAAACCAATTTCTTCAATTGATAAACCTAATCAAATATGAGTTATTGGAACTCACTAGCTCATTTCACTAAGAACGTGAGAAAATTTCGAAGCCACCAA
>Ga0214544_1011751_pt1 | contig 11877 bp, 5 predicted proteins | sample CNSS3metaG_FD_160074 | JGI IMG/M metagenome (GOLD analysis project Ga0214544, IMG submission 160074) | Root nodule microbial communities from cowpea collected in UCLA plant growth center, Los Angeles, California, USA - CNSS3 | ecosystem: Host-associated > Plants > Roots > Nodule | place: USA...
TTTAAATTTTTTGAAAAAAAAATTAATTTTTTGAAAAAAAATTAAAAAAAAATAAAAATTTCATGGCTTGACACGTGTCCTGTACGGACACGGTGTTAACTCCAACTTAACGAAGATGACCAAATTGAACCTCTTTAGAAAATTGGGGTACCAAATTGAACATTCCTAAAGTTCGGGTACCACATTGAACTTTCCGAAAAAGTTTGGGTACCAAATGTGTATTTATACCTTTTATTAATATAAGGAAATTGAAAGAATAAAATGTATTTAAATTGTTATTGACCTCAATTTCTAGATGATGTGAGACTATTAGTGTACTAAAACAAGTTTCCAATCAATACCTATAGAGCGTCAAACGTAAATTTACGTGCGGCCTATGAAATTAGACATAAAAAACCAGATTTACGTCTGATCTTAGAGCATCAAACTAAACAATTGATAATTTATTTACAAGTTTGCTATCGGTCATTTCTTATGTCTGATTCTAGTGGGTCAGACGTAAAATCGCAGACGTAATATGTCTTTTTTGTGTTAGTGTCTCCCACGTAACACACCAATGTTTGATTCCTCAAGAACATCGATTTTCATTTTCCAAAGCACAACTATGATTTGTATTTGGAAAAAAAATTTAGTACCATATCATTGGATGGAGTCTGAATGATGGTACATTGGGCAATCATGGTAATGTGCATTATTAGGAAGAAAGTGGTGAAAGTATACGAGTGAGTTTGGTTGGAGTAGATGTAGAAGTTAGGAGAGTAGAATAATAAGTAATAGTTTTGTGCACCAAAGAAAATAATCAAATGACTGATTAAAAAGAGATTAGTTTAATGATTGTGTTTATAGTTTTTATCATTAGTATTACTGTAATTAACTGTGAATTTGTTATGCACTAAGAAGACTGTTATGTTGATAATTAGTCAGAAACTGTTTTAATATATAATTTTAAAAATAATTATCAGTCAAGTTAGTAAACTAATAAGTTTTTTCTGATGAAAATAAACTTTTATACAACTGAAAACGTAGTCTGGTTAAATAATTTAATATATATTTGTTGGATATTTTAAGTAAAAGATTATTTTAAACTAATTTATTTAATTTAAATTGTTTAGAACTATTTGTATATTAAAATTAAAAAGTTATGGAATAATTTGCTATAACCGTTCTTTATTTGAAAAATTATTTAGTGTAGATAAATTAGGAAAATAAAAGTTAACTTGAAAAACAAATATTTTTTTTTTCTAATCATACCCAAACTTTAGTTGTGTTAAAAAGGATGATTTTCTATATGTAACAATTAAAATATAAAATATTATCTACGTATTTGAAAAAAATAGTTGGTTTAAGAATATTCTTCATATTTTTGTAAAGTAATAGATGTTATCTTTTCCTCAATAATTTGAAGTTTTTGATTCGGTCTAATGACTAAAAATTGTTCCTACTAGAGATGATTATAAAGGATTTGATCCTCTTAAAAGGCTTTAATTGATCAAAGCAACATAAATTTGATAATGTCGAAACATCAACCGTCAATCCATTCGATGAAAAGTTCCATGGGTTTGAACAAGACTAATTCATTTATTTGAAAAAATTAAAATTTTATTTTAAAATAATTTATTTGGATAAAGTAATTATAAAAAAATTTAAATTTAAATAAATTTGGAAGGTATTTTAAATAAATAAAGTAGAAGAATTTTAATTGGGGAAATGGTCAAGTTTGATTGGTCTTGTTCAAATTTTTTGTGATCGGTCTACACCGAAAATTGAAATGAGTCATTCATATCAAATATCAAGTTAACTCAACTTTGAATTAAAGATAATGTTGAGTTTGTCTTAAAATAAAAAATAAATTATTTTCTCAAAAAAAAATTAAATTTAAAATATTTCAATTATATATTTTAATTTGTTAAAATTGTTGAAAATTTTCATCTACACAAAGTAAAGAAATAAAATTGGGTCAAATCTTAGATCAAGAGGTCACTTTTCTAAAGATTATGTAATATTTCAATTTTGTGTTTAGTATTTACACCATAATATTATCTAAAATATATATACAAATAAAAAAAATATAAAATTATCATTTTATAAGCTTTTATTTATAACAATATATAAAGAGAAATTTTTTTATCCAAATTTTGTTTTTTCAATTTTATCCTTAATTCTAATTTTAAAAATTAATTATTTTATAAATAATTTATCTTTAACCGTAATTTTAAAAACTTTTTTGTCTTTAATTATTATTTTAAAAATTTCTTTTGTGTACATATATTATTTTTCCAATTTTATTTATTATTTTAAAAATTAATTATTTTATAAATAATTTATCTTTAACCATTATTATAAAAATCTTTCTTATTTTTAACAGTTATTTTATTTAATAATTATTTTAAAAATTAATTATGTATTTCAAAAATAGATATTATTCATCCTGAATTTTTATGAAAATTAGAAAGATGTAATTCACATACATCACAACACATGTGTTTTCACGAATAAATAATAATTAGATTATTTAAAATAAAATAATTTAGAAACTTTAAATTTGAAAAACTTTCATCTTAAATCTATGTATATATCAGCGAAGGCATGAAATAATGTGGGATTAAAAAACGTTTGAGTATCATAACCTTACTAATACTCTTTTTTATAATTGTTGGGCAAGTTTTATGCTAGATTATTTTGAGTGGATGTATTTTTTCAAACAATATCAATTACAGATTTTTTTTTTCTAGATAACATAACTGATTCAACGTTATTTCTCAATTAACACTAGTTAGAATTTCTTAGTCATATTAAAAACACTATTTTTCAGTCATGTTGATCAAGCTTTTTTTTATTATTATTATTGCTGTTAATATGATTTATTTTTTTATTATATTGTTAAGATTTTTATTTTAAATCACTATTATTTACTATAAACGCTCTAAAATAACTCATCCACACACACGAACCCACCATAAACGTAAGACCAAGTAACAAACAGTAGAAGATAACTGAGAAACATTTGATGTGAGAAAATGAAAGTTTCCCTGCAAAAGCTATAAAAGGCATTGGAATAAAGCGAGAGTTGTTACTTCAATTCAATTCAATCTCAGATGAAGCTTCTGTGGTCGAGGTTGTGGCTTTCCAGATGCCATAAAAGTCAACGATTCCGAACAACAGACACACACGTACATGCATGCATCTCCTTCAAATTATTTATTTTGAAATATAAATTTTTTATTTTCAATTATTTATTTAAGAGCATCACCGAATTATACATTCCAAAACTCAAAATAAAATTTTTTAAAATAAAAGATAAAATTAGAATTTTTAAATACATGAAGGTGCAGAATGAAATTACGAGGGTGCAGGAAGAATTGACCTTGTCGATGACATCATGAGCCCTATATCCCTTTTACAATTTTGGGCTTTCAAGCCTATTATTATCAGGACAAGGATTAATCTGAAATAGATTCTCACATATGATAAATCAAGGTGAATAAAGATTACTTACTGACAAATATACTGTAATCAAACAATAAATCATCATACATATTACTTTTTTTATTTTTATAATAATTGTTTTAAAATTATAATCCTAATATATTCCTCATCAATATTAATAATACAACCAATTAACTATCATTAATTTATTAATTACTTCTCAAAATATCACGAGCCGTAAGATGATATTAGTCTTTGAAAGTGGACAAACAGTATGGTCCGCATCATGATAATAGTAATGAGATAACAAAAGTAGGTTTGGGTTTACATTTATTTATAAATTATGGCCCATGTATTTTGTCTCGGTCAAAAAATTAGTAAGTAGCTTCCTATTGCAGATATGGGGTAGGCTATTTAATGATAACTATAATTTCTTAATTTTATAAAATTAAAGGACGACCAAAATTTTAATTTTAGTCAATATCAAAACTACATTTAAGATCTTTCAACATTTTATTCATTAGTAAAATTTTTAATTTATCTTAATTGTGTTTTGGTATATATTTAAGTCTTGATATCACTTTTTTTTTATATTTAAATTGAGATTATTTTTCATTCTCTTTAATCTCAAAGAGTACTTTTTGTATAAAAATGTATTTCAAAAAGAGAATAAGAAAAAGATTTAGAGATACTTATTTTGTTTTATCTTCTTCTTCTAAAAGTTTAATGCAACCAACACAGTATGAAACATGAGAAGATCAAATAAGGGGAAAAATGTAAACACCTCATAAGCACACAAACCAAGCTGAATTTTCATTTTAATATAAATTAAAAAAAAAAAAAACAGTATAATTGCTGAAAATAACATTTTATTGTCTTCATTGCTCATCACACTTAACCACACATTGTCATAATGACTAGTCACTCTCATACCCCCTGCTATGATTTCAGTACATATAAAACAACTATGCTCTGTCCAAAAATCATTGGTTTTCAAAATGTGAAAAGAAAAAGAAAGTTTCAATTCTACTTTATGGCCTGAATGGGGCAAAGACAACTACTGAATTGTGTCCACCGAAACCAAAAGAGTTGGATATACCTGCAGGAAGTGAGTACACTTAAACATCAGAAACATCGAATTTTACATTATTACTCTATTCGATCCAAGAGATCATACATACCAACATTAACTTCATGCTGCTTCTTAACGTTAGGGACTGTGTCAATTGTAACACTAGGCTCCAAGTTCTGCGGAAAAGTTAGACAATTGTAATTAAAACACTGAGAATCAACAAAAAGTTACAAATGTAACATGTTTGGTTTGATTAATAGGACGAATTTGTGGTTCAGAACGTTACATCTTGGTTAATGGTTGGATGCACCCAACCAGTTGTTATGGCTTTGATAGTTGCTATGGCTTCCAAACCACCAGCAGCCCCAAGACCATGTCCAATCATTGACTGAAATTATTACAAAATATAACCATAAGCTTCAAGGTTAACAGTAGTATACAGTTAGGATTCTGAAAATGTTTTGAAGTTTAGAAAAAAAACAAAAGAAAAGAGAAGTTTCTTACCTTAGTTGCATTCATTTTTAACTCTGATGTATCCTTAAAAACCTTTTTGATTGCATTAACTTCAGCCAGATCACCAGCCAATGTTGATGTGGCATGAGCATTCACATAGTTCACCTACACATTTTAGTTTACACAAACAGTTGAACATGAGAGTCTGAACTCTGAAATGTTGTCAAAAGGAACATTCAGTGTTACATGTTTGAGTTCAGCTTTGGTACTGATTTTTCTATTCCTTACCTCTTCGGGAGAAACTCCAGCATCTTCTAAACTCTTGGTTATGCAAGATGAAACTCCTAGTCCATCAGATCTTGGATCAGTCATGTGATGAGCATCACATGTTATGGCACCTCCCAAATATTCTGCTATTATCGTGGCTCCCCTCTTCGTTGCACTCTCCAAGCTCTCCATTATCTTTTTTCCAGTGATAAAGAATCAAGTTTTCATTAGGCGAACAAAAGTCAGTTAAAACAAAAACTTGTTAAGCCATATGTTGGGTTTAAGGTTGTACCAGCACACCAGATCCTTCACCCATTACAAAGCCATCACGATCTTTGTCCCATGGTCGTGAAGCCTTCTTGGGGTGTTCATTCCTCTGAGACAAAGCCCTGCAAGCAATGAAACCCCCAACACCAGTAGGCATGATTGCAGCCTCAGTCCCACCAACCACCATGATATCTGCTTCACCTCTTCTGATGTGATTAGCAGCCGCATAAAAGCAGTAATTTGCTGTTGCACAAGCAGTGGAAATGGAATAATTTGGACCCATTAGGCCTGTGTCTATAGCCAACAAAGCAGAACCCATGTTGGTGATGGAGTAGGGAATGAAAAATGGTGTAATTTTCTTATATCCCTTCTGGATAAGAGATTCCACACCAGAAGAGAAAGCCGTTAAACCTCCCATTCCTGTTCCCACCAGAACTCCTATTCTTGTTTTGTCCATCTGATAGAAAGAAAATGAATCTGTAACTTGTTATCAATGTAACCTCCTAGTGAAAAGTAATGATTACAACAAGGACACTCTTGTTCTTCGATTAGAGTTAGATTTCATCTTGATAATCTGCATGACCTTTAATGCAAACATGTAATGTGCATGTTAACAAGAAGAAACTCTAATTCTGATCAGACATTATGACTTACAGTGTCAAGGACTTGTTGTCCAAGGTTGGCATCATCGAGTGCCCTTTTGCCTGCTACAATGCAATACCTCCAGCAATCATCAAGGCGCCGATCATTCTTGCCATCAATGTAACCTTCTGAAGAGAAATCACGTATCTGACCTCCAAATCGGACAGAGAAACTTGAGGCATCAAACCTATCTATTAGGCTTATCCCACTTTCTCCCTCAAGAAGTTTGTTGTAAAAGGTCTCAATGTCACTGCCAAAGACTGACACAAGACCCATTCCTGTTATAACTACCCTCTTTTTTGGATCCTTTTCTCTCTTTGGTGCTGCAACGCTTGAGGAAGCCATGGCCTTGATTGTCCTGCATCTTGGAGCTGCAAGTGCAATTGTGAAGCTTAAATTAACAATTAAGGATAAGATAAAACACATTCTAGGTTACATCCTAATATCTAATACGTTACCAATCACATATCTAGGTATTCTGAAGTGGGTAATTCAGTTTTTAGAAGAATAAAGTAAGTGATTTGATGAAAGAGTCCACCTTTATTCTTGGGTGCTTTCCTAATAAATTATGATTACTTGATATAAGGTATAACCATAGTGACATTAACGACATCAAATAGTGAATATTGGTATGACAACCAGTTGAAGTACTGCTTCATACAGAACAAAAACAAGTTGCTAGACACACCTAAGTGAACATTATTATAGTTGATTTGCATATTTAAGAAATTCCATAATCCAAATTCTATTGGTGATAAAGTGAAAGTAAAGAAAGTGCAAAACCATTTAAACAGGGAATCGGGTTTGGTGCATGTACACATCCATGCAATCTCTGTGTTAGATGAAGATTTGACAGTTCAAATTTGGAATGCATATTTTAAGTCTGATTTCCTATGATACATCCGATCTTGATCCAACAATTAGAATCAGTATGCTTTAAATTCTCCGATTATCAATACAACAAAAAGAGAACACAGAAAAACTCTGATGATAAATTATCTGCATTTGAGATTCTAATTTTTATGCAGAGCCCTTTACAACACACACCTCTGCAAGAACATCACATGAAGTGAAAGTGAAAACGATTTAAACAAACAGTAACTGAAACCCAAGAAACAAGTACAGGATCAGTGCAAGTAGTTGGTAGTAAAAGTTCAAGGATCTTACATGAAGAAGCTGAAATGTAGTGGCTTGGACTAGTTGTAAGTGAAGAAGGAATTTGCGTTCTCTGTGGCAACCTAAGCCCCTCATAATGAACCACAGAGTTCTTCCTATTGTTTTCTGAGACACTGTTTCTGAGCAATGTTCCTAAAGGACATGTTCCAGCAATGGTCGCCATCTCTTTCTCTCTCTGTTTCTCTGTGTGTGTTGAGTTTTAAAGTAAAGGAAGGAACTTTGGATTGTCAGGGGGAGAAAGAGCAAATGGGGAAGAAAAAAAAATTAAAGTAAAACAAAAGAAGCATTGTCCAACGTTTGGTTTGGTAAGTCCGCCATTGTTGTGTGTGTGTGTATGTAACCAATGGGTTTGGCGAAAAAAACAGTGAAAGTTTCCGAAATGTTGTGTTCTCTTGCACTCTCTTTTAATCGCTTAACTACCTAAACAACCCCATTGGACCTTCAATAAAGAAAAATGGTCGTCCATGGCACTTTTGTTGGTGGATCTTTATTGTCCTAACTACTCATGCGGCTTCGGTTTAGGTGAACCCTCAGAATTCAGACCTTTCTGGAATCAAACTTCAATACTTTCTTTCTTCTCTCTTTTTTTATTTTGGTGTCAATGTAACTTCAATACTTACTACATATAATAACTCCTCAACACATGTAATTTGATACTCTGTTATAATAGTGTTAGTCGCTACTTATAATACTCTGTTATTTAACTCATTAAATTAAGAAAAATAATTGATTTACTCGATTGGCAGCCGTAAATATGTTTATGTTTGTATGTTTTTATATTATTCTTACGTTTAATTCTTATTTATTTTTAATTGTTTGCTAGTATAATTTTTCTCTCTTTAGTTAAAAATAATTATCACAAAAGCACTATAGATTAAATCTAATAAACAGTAAATAAATGTCATTTTTAACTTTTAATTTGGATTTTGTAAATAAGAAAGAAAGTCCATATCGTGAAAGTAAATAAATGTTAAATGTGTTATTAATTATATTTTATGTTTTTATATTTGATTATTTATTTGAATATTTTTATTTTTTTTTCACATAAAAATGATCGTGTCTCAATTTCAATTGTTCAATTGCGTATATACTTTTTTTAGCAGGTAATATAAAAATTGTCTTTTTATGATCTTTGATCTTTTTTAATTGAATATTTTTATTTTTTTAAAACAACTTTTATTATCTCTAAATAATTTGGCTAATTTAATATGAATTTTTTTTAGATATTCAAAGTATTTTTCATTTTATTATTGAATTAATTATATATATATATATATATATATTCAATTTCGTTTAATAATTTATCAAATTATTTATGAAATAAACATTTGATTTTTCTAATATTTTTATTTGTTTTAATTTTAATTGTGTATAATATTTTTTATGATTTTTATATAATTATTTTTATTTTATAATTCATTATTATAAGTTTAATTTTATCATCACAAAAATATAAAAGTATTTTATTTATTATAATATGATAATTTAATATTATTGTTGTTTAGTATCATTCCACATTTATCGAATTTGAAAAGATAATATATATATATATATATATATATATATATATATATATATATTATAACTAAAATATTATTAATTTAATATTTGTTGTTATTTATTTCATTTTATTTGATGAGTTATATTATAATTTTTATTAGTATGTAAAAAAATTTAGTTACAATTTATAAAGAATAACTAAAGGTTACATTTCAAATGTTTTTAAACTTGAGTATTTGATTTTTTTTTATAATTCTTAATATTTCTTTTGTTTTGATTTTATGAATTTTTTTAGGTTAATAAATGTTTGGGTTGATATCTAATTTGCTATTCTAATTCTGAAACATATAAAATTATAGTTTATTCATAAATATTTGATATTAAAAAATGTTAAATGTTTTTATTACTGTTAATTTATTATATAAAAGATAATTAATTAATATTAAAATATTACTAAAAATAGATAAAAATACGGGTACAATATATTGATTTTTTATAAATATGAATGATAAAGTATCTTGAACCCGATTGACCAGTCCACTAGCCTACTAAAACAGGATGTGTGCCGAGTTGAAATTTTTAACCTGTCAATTCTAATTCTATTTGGTCCGCCCATCTAGCTCATTAAACTGGTAGGTCAACCCACTCCTAATTTACTAATTTTTTTTTTTAAATTAATAATTATTAAAATGAATATTTTTTCTGTATTATATTTTCTTAAAGAAATAAATATAAAAATATTATTATAATTTAAACCATTAACATTTAAAAATTACATTTTAATTTGTAGTTATAATATAATAATTTAACATTTAAATATAATAATTATTTTAATTTATTCAATTAAAAATATTAATTGATGAATTAAAAATTTAAAAGATATTTACATAATTAAATATATTATAAATATTTAATTTTATATATATATATATATATATATATATATATATATAAACAAATTTTATAAATAAACATTTGAAAAAAAAAGTGAATGACCGATCAAATAGTATAATGGGTTGGTCGGATGTGACCATTTTTTTTTTTGTAAACCAAAGACGAGGAAGTCAAAATGAACATGTTTTGCTATCCTTACCGGTCAACAAAGAAATAAAAATTTTATATTTTTTAAATTGAAGTGTGAGTACGAGATGAATTATTTCTTTAAAAATTAATATATAATAATGAAATTCATCGGTGTACTATTTGATTGTTATCCCTAGTCCCGTCTTATCCCGATTTATACATTTTTCAAATTTTAAATTCAAATAATAATGTGATGGATAATTTATCATAACTCAGTTATTAATTCACCGTTTGGACCAAATAAACAGATAAGGAATGAATGTATACGTAATGAAAAAATAATATTTTATTCTAGTGCCATTGAAGTAATTTATATTTAAGTATTTAACACATGAAGTTATACTGAAATAACTTGATATCTCTCCCTCTTTATATATATCCCACCATTAATAGCTTAAATGAGTTAAAAAAGAAGAAAACAAATAGGAAAAGGAAAATTGAAGTTTAATGAGATGCAACTTCTATTGACCTGATGAAAAAGCAACATTAAGATCATCAATATTCCGTTATAAGATTCAAACATGTGTTATGACCTTACATTCTCAGCTGAAAAAATAATATTAAAATAAACTTTCAAATAGTAAAACTAATAAACTAAAAAAAAAACGTAAAATAGAACTTGAATATATTGTTAATTAAGGAAGAGTTTGATGAGCCAAGCGTCTAAAACACTGCTAATTTCAATTTAAAACGTGTCCTTACTCCAAAACAAGATATATCAATATTACAAGTAAAACTTTATAAAGTAAGTGTGTATATATGAAGCATAGAATAGAAATTTTCACCTCAATGCACTATAAAACAAATGTGGCTGTCGTATTACATTTAAAATATATTTTCTGTATAGATTTTGGAAATAATGCGTATTAAATTTGAACTTAAATCCTCCTTTAGTTTCAATGCATATTTAATTATAGTTTTTATCATTTAAAACTGTAAAATTAAGTAATTTTTAGTGTATGTTAATATGTCATTTCATTACTAATTAGAAAAATTATACAGCTATAAGTGATAATTGTGACAATTATTTATTTGCAGAGTTTAACAATGCATTTTAATGCATGTTGCTATAGTAAATATATTACATGTTTTTAACATTTAGGTGATACATTAACACTGTATTAAAATTGTGTACTTTTTAAAAATCGGAAGCTAAATTTGTATTAAAATTTTATTGAGACTAAAATTGTACATTTACAAAATGGTAAATGAACTTAAGGCTAAATTTAGATTCAGGATAAACATCAATATAGCAAATGAACTAATAGTATAGTTTATAAAGTATGTAATCTTTCTAAATGGTTATTAAATTTATAAAATTATATATCAGAAAATCTAACTAAACTAATTGAAGAATACGTGCATTGTTGTATGAATAAACAAAAGTGAAATTATGTAATTAGTTCTTAAAGCATTGAACATCGATCAATTTAATTCATAACTTCATATATATTTTTAACATTAAGAGACTAATTTGAATAATTTTTCAAAACTCAAGAAACCATGCAATGTAATATGTTATTTTTTAATATTCTAAGGATTAGTTGTATAATTTCATTGGTTTAATTTAATGCAAATTTACTTTTTACATTAACAATGAGTCTTGTCCTAATCTTTGCTCCAGGTGCACTATGAACTAATCACATTAATAAGGTGTTCATATGAAATAACGAAGTTCAATTGTTTTGTTGGGTTTTTTTTTTCTTTCTTATTCATCCAGGCCCATAAATTTAGTAAAATTTCAAATTTTCATGAGAGTTTGTTCTCATCTCTCCAATGTTAAGTTCACACCCCACAAAATTTTAAGAAATACCAAAAGTATTATTAGCTATGTTTTCCATAAAAGTTTTTTTTTTAGCAAAAAGTGAAAATCTGTTTTTTTTTTTTTTAATTTTAAAAAAAAAAAATTTAAATTAAAATAAAAAAAATAAAAAAAAGTTTTTTTTTTTTTTAATTTAATAAAAAATAAAAAAATAATTAATTTTTTTTTT
>Ga0214544_1011752_pt1 | contig 11876 bp, 9 predicted proteins | sample CNSS3metaG_FD_160074 | JGI IMG/M metagenome (GOLD analysis project Ga0214544, IMG submission 160074) | Root nodule microbial communities from cowpea collected in UCLA plant growth center, Los Angeles, California, USA - CNSS3 | ecosystem: Host-associated > Plants > Roots > Nodule | place: USA...
TCAAACTTTAAAGAATGATATTCATACATAATGAAATTGTATTACTTTTTCAGCGATTCAAGAATCCATCACCTCTGCCAGATGACATTATCCACACACTAAGACAGGAATGGGCAGCATATCTATTGGAGAGATGGAGTTGATACCACATGAATTAGAACTCGTTTTAAAAACTTTATTGTACAAGAATTTCATGTTGAAACTTTTAGTTTGTTGTTATTTATATTAGTTTAGAATATATGTTGAAACTTTAGTTCTATTATATATAACTGTAACTCTAAAATTGTGCTGAAAGTATTATGAAATTGTTCTGAGAATTTTCTGATTTTCAGGTGTGTGGATATTGTAAAAACAGTCAATTTTCTTTAAAAAAATGGAGCAGTTTGACGTCTGGTGTGTCTTGACAAACGTTATTTAACGTCGGACTGTACTAGGGCCGACGTTATTTAACGTCTGACGGGCTCTGACAGACGTTAAATTGCTCAGGTTTTTCCCTCTTTCTAGCGCGAAAATTGACGTCTGCTATTATTGGCCCCGACGTTGGATAACGTCGGACTCCTAAAGGACCGACGTCAAGTGACATCTGCTGTTTTTTCCGACGTTATTTTAACGTCACCCGATACGACATCGGTGTTTGGGCAGACGTCAAAGGTCGAAAATGTAGGACATTAAAAGACTTTTTTGTGTTAGTGTAAAGATTTTATTTCTGTAAAAAAAAATCCTAAACATACAGTATTTAATTTGCGGGAAGTAGTTAGAAGTTATATAACCACGGGAATAACTTAAAGAGTTTAAGGATACGATCTATATTAAAAATAGCTTTTGCATATATAATTTATAACTATCTATTTTTAATGTATTAAATAATATAAATATTATTTAAAAGTTTAGAAAAGCCAAATCCTTAAAATAATAGGAGAAATGATTACTTTTAAAATTTTCTATGAAAAGATAAATTTGATGAGGTTAAAAGTATAAAATAAATAATGAAAGTTATCTTACAACTAAAATTATTTTTAAATATATATTTTTAGGAACTTTTCCTCGTTTCAAAACTTTGTGCATTACACCATGATTAGTGTTCTATCCATGTGAATCTCATTTAAGAGAGAAGGTGCACAATTATGCGGATTTTTTTTCCTTGCATTAACCGTTTCAGTGACCTTATTCTGATGATAGTTGCCGATTAAGATTGGAAATGTGGATTTTTCAATTTTTAAAATCCATATAAACAAAATGGAAAACTGATCTAAAAAATGGACTAAATATGGATCAAAGTAAAAAACAGATTTAAAAAAAATAGATTTTGAATAGATCAGTTTAAATAAAAAATAGAACAGTTTGATAGATCCAGATTTTTTGTCCATCCCTAATTTACAGTTATGCATTGCATACTACAGCAGCTGCAACAAATCCTTTTGATGGTTGTGGCAGGTAACTAATTCACTTTGTAAGAAACACTTTTAGATCTGTAAACTTCGGATTTTCACACATGATGCAAACATTTCACTTTCAGAAATATCTTCTTTGCTTAGAAGGTTTGGAACATTTATTTATATAAGTTTCTGTTTTTCTTTCTAGTTTGGGTACTACAATGAAATTATCACTTTTCCCCAGGGAGAATTTCTTAACTAAGCTTCATAATAGAAAACTACATACATATAGATATAACACGATTATCAATTAAATGAAGTACGAATCTAGATATGTAAATGTAATTTTAACAAAACTAATCTTTCCAGGTGTAATAAGCCATTTTCTCTCGGCATCCTCAATCAGCGACCTCCACAAGCATCCATTTTAAGCGGGCTTCATACTAAGACCCGATTTGGAAGATTCGGAGGTTTAGGGCTTCTTGCTCTGGTAACGAATGCAAAAAACAGAGTGTTTAGAAGATTTCTTATGAGAGTTTCATAGAATCTCACTACAAAGGCGAGATTAAAGGCACTGTGAATTTCATAGATGATGGAGTGCGTCTTTGGTTCTCCGTAAGAGTGACGTAGAATCGATTAAAATTCATCTTCTAACACGAAATTGGTACATGTTTGATTTTTAAAACCAATTAAAGGTAAAAAATTCATCTTGAATCTTAGAAACTGTCATTCCATGGATGAGAGAAACGATTAGTCGAGGATGTGAGATGATGAAGGCAGCGGAAAACGAAAAGATACAAAAAGGGAAAACTGGGAGAAGAAAAACTGAAACTATTATTTTTCATTACTGTATATCTTCGTCTATATTGAAATAGGGAGGTTACAAATATATATATATATATATATATATATATATATATATATATATGAAAAGAATAAAGCATAACTAACTAAGATAAAAAGAGAGTGCACTGTTGGTTGTTAGTAAAGGCAGTAACAGTCATATTGGCACTTGGCGTATTGTTGGACGTGGCACCATCAGTTTCTTTGCTTTTAATATTCTGAGAGTCCCCCTCAAGCTGGGAATATATATTAAGCATTCCCAGCTTGGAACAGAGGAAACGAAAAGTAGGAGTAGGAAGAGCCTTGGTTAGGATATCAGCTTGTTGGAGGTGAGTGTTAATAGGTAAAAGCTTGATGAGTTTTTGTTGAACCTTTTCTCTCACAATGTGACAATCTATCTCTATATGTTTTGTCCTTTCATGAAAAACTTGGTTGGAAGCAATTTGTATGGCCGATTGATTGTCACAATACAAGAGGGAAGGTTGAGAGACTTGGATTTGTAGGTCATGCATGAGATGAATGAGCCACTGCAATTCACAAGTGGTGGATGCAAGGGCACGATACTCGGCTTTTGAGGAGCTCCTTGAGACTGTCGGTTGCTTTTTGGACTTCCAGGAAATGGGAGATTGACCAAGGTATATGACATATCCTGTTACTGAACGATGAGTGGCAGAGCAGCTTGCCCAATCTGAGTCGCTGAAGGCTTTAAATTGAAGGTCACCTGTTGCTTGGAGAAAAATGCCTTGGCCAGGAGCGTTCTTAAGGTAACGAAGAATGCACATGCTGGCCTGATGATGTTGGGAGGTAGGTGCAGCTACAAACTGGCTAAGAAAATGCACAACATACGTGATATCGGGTCGTGTGTGAGTCAAATATATTAACCTTCCAATAAGTCGTCTATAGGGAGTGGGGTCCGGAAGTATATCAGTGTTTTCAGCAACTTTATGTTTTGATACATGCATAGGAGTGGAAACAAGAGCAGAATCAAACATGCCTGTGTCTTTAAGAAGGTCAAGAGTATACTTACGTTGGGAGAGATGTATGCCTGTAACAGATCTAGCAACTTCAAAACCAAGAAAGTAAGTCAAGTCACCTAAATTTTTTATTTTAAAGGTGTCATGAAGCAGGGAAGTAATGCTGGAAATTTCATCTAAATCATTTCCTGTCAAGACAACATCATCAACATACACAAGTAGAGCAGTGATTTTCGAATGAGAGAACTTTAAAAATAATGAGTGATCAGTAGTAGCATGCTTATATCCATAAGAAATAAGGAAATCAGACAATTTAGCATACCATTGCCTACTTGCTTGCTTTAAACCATAAATGGATTTATGCAAAAGACAAACATGGTCCTTTTTATGTGCCAGACCAGGAGGAACCTGCATGTATACCTCCTCATGTAAATCCCCATGAAGGAAGGCATTATTCACATCCAATTGCTTGAGGTGCCAATTGTTTATAACAACTAAAGAAAGCAAGACACGGATAGTAGTAATTTTAGCTACAGGAGAAAAGGTTTCAAAATAATCTAACCCCTCTAATTGATCATAGCCTTTGGCCACTAACCGTGCCTTATACCTATTCACAGAACCATCAGCATTATATTTAGTTTTATAGACCCACTTATAACCGATGGCTATCTTGTTGGGGGGAAGAGGTAGGATGCTCCAGGTTGCGTTCTGTTTCAGGGCCTCAAGCTCCTCTTGCATGGCTCTCTTCCATTTTTCTTGTTGTGCAGCAATTCTGTAATTCTCTGGTTCAATGTTAGTATCAAGAGAGAGAACTACCTGTTTAAAATGTGGTGAGAGCCGAGCAAGGGAAACATAAGAGTTGATAAGATAATTGGATTTATGCATAGCCAAATTGGTTTGGTAATCATTCAAATAAGTTGGAGCATTCCTAGTTCTAATAGATCTGCGAAGATTAACATCTTCATGGTGGACATTGCGATCATTTGCAATATCACTATTGTCGATGTGAGGATCATGATTGGCAGGGATTTCGTCATTAGTGGCACCAAAAGTGTCATTGGTGGTTTCAGAATTGAAATCTTCTTCATAAAGGGTGTCATGGTGTGATATTTGATGCTCAACAACAATGTCATGATAAGAATCATTGTTTTCAAAGAGTCTAGTATGAGGAAATTGATTTTCGTAAAAAATTACATTCCGAGAGACATAAATTGTGTGACTTTTAAATTGTAAATAATGTAGCCTTTAACATTTGATTGTAACCCAAGAAAGATGCCAGCGTCAGCACGAGCATCTAATTTTTTTCTGTTAGCTGTTTTCGTAGATAGAAAGCATAGGCAACCAAAAACCCGAATGAGATTTATATCAAAAATTTTGTTGTACAACCTTTCAAAGGGTGAAGTATTCTTAAGAAAAGGAGTGGGAACACAATTTATGAGAAAAACAACGTAAGGGACAACATAACTCCAAAATTGCATGCTAAGTTTGGACTGAAAAAGGATTGCACGAGTGACATTCATAATGTGTTGATGTTTCCTCTCGGCAATACCATTCTGCTGAGGGGTCTCAACACAACTAGTTTGATGCACAATGCCTTCATTTTGGAAAAAAACTTTTCATGTCAAAATCAATGCCATTATCAGATCGCATGACTTTAACAGATCTACCAAATTGGGTTTTCACATAATGGACAAAATTAATAATGTGTGTACGAGTCTCAGCTTTGGATTTCATAAGGAAGATCCAAGTAAATCTAGTGTTATCATCAACGATGGTAAGGAAATACCTCTCTCCATTCAAGGAGGCTGTGGAGCAGGGCCCCCAAATATCAGTGTGAATAAGATCAAAGCACTAGACGCATGTGAAAAACTTTCAGGAAAAGGAAGTCTTTTTTGCTTAGCCTTATGACAAACATCACAACAATCATTCATATTATATTGTATACAAGGATGTTGTTGCTTCATGACAGCAAGTCTTTAGTTAGAAAGATGTCCTAATCGAACATGCCAAATATTGTTCTTATTTACATCCCTACAAATCAATGCAGTGTTATTTTCTTCATGACCCAATCCAGTTCTTAGCACATACAAGCCACCCCAAAAATCAGTTGTACCAATCTTGCCTTTGGTTCTCACATCCTGAATAATACAAGCATTGGAGATGAAAGTTACCTCACAATTATGATCACAGATTAACTTAGAAATGGATATGAGGTTATATGCAAAATTTGGGATATGCAAAACATCCTTTATAAAGAAATTGTTATTAAATCTTATAACCCCTATATGGGTTGCATTTACTTTTGTCCCATCAGGAAGATTGACAGGAATAGGGTGAATTTGATTATAAGAGACATAATTTGACAAAGATGAAGATATATGGTTAGTGGCGCCGGAATCTAAAATCCATTTTAAGCACTTATCTTTGTTCAAAGAATGTGCAGTAAGAGTAACAATACCTGGATCAAAAGTGCATGATGTGATAGATCCAACCTAGTTTATGCTGGCAGAGGCCTTACTGCCATCATTGGTCTGTTGCAGAAGGCCCAATAGAGCCTGATATTGTTGTTGAGTGAGCTTGAAATCTTGGTCTCCATCACGTTGCTGGTCACTATGCTTTGACTCATGTTGAGTTTCCACTTGATTGACTGAATCTGTCTTTACGCTTTAAAGCTTATGGCTTGGAGGAAACCCATGTTTCCTATAACACACGTCAACAGTATGGCCGTTTCGTCCGCAGTGCGTGCAGAATTTTCTATTGGCATTGTTTCTATTCCCTTTATCAGAATTTGTTGGAAAACCATGCTTTTTGTAGCATGTAGATTCGACATGTCCGCCTTTTCCATAGTGGGTGCATGAAATAGTAGCAACCGCATTAATCTTGGCATCAGTGTTAGGAAAGAAAGAATTTCCTCCAATCTGTCGCTCTTGCTGTGCTACATAATGAAAGATTTTAGTAATGGGAGGAATGGGTTCAAGAAGAAGGACATGTGACCTTATATTGTTGTATTGATCATTGAGTCCTCGCAAGAATTGCATGGCGTGATCTTCAATTTTCCTTTGCTTAATCACTGAAGCAACGTCACATGTGCACTTTGTAGGACACTTGCAAGTAGGTTCGGGTCTAAAATTTTCAAGCTCATCCCAAATTGTCCTTAGCTTTGTGAAAAACTCTGTCACGGAGAGATCACCTTGTTTCAGGGACGCTGCTTCCATCTGCAATTCAGAGATCCTAAAAAGATCCCCCTGGAAGAATCTTGACCGCAAATCCTTCCAGATTTCCTCCGCTTTGTCCATCCATAGTATGCTTTGTTTTATCGAAGGGGACACGGAATGGACTAACCACGAAACCACCATGTTGTTGCACCGGTTCCACAACGGGTAATTTGGGTCATTCTTCTTTAGTTCCTCAATTGTTCCATCAATGAACTCTAGTTTGTTTTTGGCGCTCAAGGCTGTCGCGAAAGACCTGCTCCAAGAATGGTAGTTACATGCTTCAAGAATGGGGGACACCAAGGGAACCATTGGGTTCTCATTCGGATGCAGGTAGAGATACGATGGTGTAGGAGGAGTGGCTGTCACATCCTCATTGGCCATGATGAAAGCAAACAACGTAAACAGGGTAAAAGAGAAAAGCAAGAATAAAAAAGAAGGTTGAAGATGAATCGATCAAAGACGCGCAGCAGAGCTCTTCAAATGAAGAGCTCTGATACCATCTTAGAAACTGTCATTCCATGGATGAGAGAAACGAATAGTCGAGGATGTGAGATGATGAAGGCAGCGGAAAACGAAAAGATACAGAAAGGGAAAACTGGGAGAAGAAAAACTTAAACTATTATTTTTCATTACTGTATATCTTCGTCTATATTGAAATAGGGAGGTTACAAATATATATATGAAAAGAATAAAGCATAACTAACTAAGATAAAAAGAGAGTGCATTGTTGGTTGTTAGTAAAGGCAGTAACGGTCATATTGGCACTTGGCGTATTGTTGGACATGGCACCATCAGTTTCTTTGATTTTAATATTCTGAGATTGAACGAGGAAGAACTAATGTGAGCTTCAGCATTCAATTCTCCGAAGGTAAACAACCACACCAGGAAAAGATTGGGATTTCTAAGGAAAAAGTGAAAAACAAGAAACTCAGATGTTTTTTCGACATAGGTAGGAGTGAGAAAATGAAACTAAAATTGAACTATTCGTATTAATAAATTGATGTCAGTCAACTTCAATGTCATTTGTGTGGTTTAATTATTCTTTTAGTCTCTATTTTTGATTAAAAGTGTTAAATTGGTATTTCAGTCTCTTTAAGTTTGGATTTAGTCTCGATGTTTGAAGAATTAATACAATGTAGTTATTATTTCGTTAAATTTTTTGAAATGGATCAAGGATTTTTCATCAAAATTGAAATTGTTAATAATCATGATTTGTTGTATTGATGTAATTAATATTATAATAGTGTCAAATTTGATAAAAAATCATTGATTCGCTTCAAGAAATTTAACAAAAAGGATCAAATTGCATCAATTTTTTAAAAATCGCGACCAAATTGAAACTTACAAATACCAGAGGATCAATTTAACACTTTTGCACAAAAATAAGGACCAAAAGAGTAATTAAACCTATTTGTTTTTATTAAAAAACTATTTTTTCTTTTTTAGCGTTAGTTGTAAGGCCCACTTTATTTCTTTGCTTTTCTGCCCTAAATTTTAAGGGTCTATCCTAAGCAGATCGGCTTAAAGGTTGGCCCATAGGGTGCCAAGGCCCTTAAAGTAGCCAAGGTCCCTCATTCTGCACTCACTTGCCAAAAATAGTACTCTCATTCTTCCCTTTTCTCTTAACAGAAGCTTTGCTAGGGTTTAACCCCAATCTTGGTCAAGTAGCTCAAACTCGTTTTCCTACTCCACGTAAGTTACTCTCCAGCTCATACCTCTCCTCTCTAAACATATTTTTTTCGTACTTCCAGTTAGGGTTTCGTAGTATGCCTGCTTTAAAATTGATTTCCGCTATTTTTCCAGCTCATTAATCCATTCTTAGAGCTGTTGTGCTCCGGTGTTGGTGTCGAAGTCTTGTACTAGCTCTTTCCAGGTAAGGGAAGCTAGGGCTTGTTTGTTTACTTCGTTTTTCGCTTGACTTGCCACTGTTTCACGATTTTATGGCTTGAGTGATACGGTTGATGTATGGAATACCTTATATTGTTGTTTAGGTATGAATGTATGGCTGTTGCAGGGAGAATAGTGACGAAACTTGATGTTTTCGCCCAAGCGAGCATGTCTCACCTAGGCGAGACTAGCAGAAACACACCCAGGTTCATACTCGAGCTCTCGCTCAAGCGGAGAGCTCTCGTTTTGAGGGAGATATTATCTCGTCAAGCGAGAGGAGCTCTCCTAAGCGAGAACTCGTGGGAGCTTCAGGTTTGTCGCTATAGTTGTAGCCCAAGCGAGGAACCTCACATTTGGGCGAAGAGTGGTCTCGCTCAAGCGAGGAGAGCTCGCCTAAGCGAGAGCTCGTGATATCAACAAAGCTCTCTGTTGGCAGTCTCGCCTAAGCGAGGGCTCGTGGCTTAAGCGAAAGACCCCTCTCTGTTGGTAATGAGTAATAATGTTATATTGATTGATGGAACATGATGTTGGTGTGGTCAGGACATAATTCCACGGTAGTCTCGTGGTCAACAGGGAAATGGAGATTCTGCTGCATAGTCTTTCTAGACTGGATTTCGCTGATTTGAGTTTTCTTTTAGGGCTCAGGCCCATGTATTGTCTTGCCTTTGGGCTTTATTTTGAATAATGTTGGTCCCTTACTCTATTTTGTTGTTGGCATCGTGGTGTGTCCTAGTTCATTTATGTTTCTTCTGTATAACTGTAAGGAGTAGTGACTTTATACTCCATGACTCGCTTCTTATATAATTTTGTGTGACATTTCATTTAGTCAAGGTTATTAATTAAATGGGGTGTTACATGGTTTAGTGTCTATATTTTTTTTTTATATTTCATTTTGTTTTCTTGACGAATGCTGTGTTATTATGATTTAATTTCATTATTTTTCATTTCAATAAATGTTAGCATTAGTTTAGAATTATTAAACACATTCTAATTTTTATAATTATTTTAGTGTCCCACATATAATTTAACATATTCTAACATCATTCGTTTCAATTGACATTATCTTATAATTATTATTGTTATTATTATTATTATTATAATAGTTTAATTACTTATATGGTACCCACTTTGGTAGAGATGTATCAATCTGATATCCGCTTTTGAAAAAATGTCAATTGCATCCCAACTTTTGAAAAAGTGCTTCAATCGGGTTCCTTTCAGACGAAGATGACTAACGCCGTTAACGGCGTGTCACGTGTCAATCTGTGATTTTTTTTATTTTTTTAAAAAAATCATTTTTTAAAAAATAAAAATAAAAAATGTCACGTGTCAGGTTCCTGATGTGATTGGTGGCATTGTCAGTGTCATGTGGCAATGCAATGCCACGTGTTAGTGTCACCATCAGATGTCACTGTGTTGATTTCAATTTAGTCCTCACATACGTCTCAATGATTCAATTTAGTCCATACTTATGTATCTTTGATTCAATTTTGACCCAATTTTTTTTTAATAATTAAAATTAATTTTTTATAAAATTAAAACTAATTAAGTATAAAAGTTTTACAAAAATTAAGTATTTGATATTTATATTAAAATTTAGTGGTAAAAGTCATTTTATTAAGTCATTTTTAATAAAAATAATAATAGTATAACATTCATACAAATAAAAATTTTGGTTTAAAATTAGTAAGAGACAATATTATTGTATTTTGAAAATAAAAATAACAAAACATGAATACGTAATAAAAAATAATTAATAAAGTAATATGTTAAAATTTTGTTTTTAATAAAAAATATTAGTATAACACGTATACAAATAATAAATTTGGTCTGAATCGGAGAGCAATAATATAAATATCACTACTTAATTTTGTAAAAATATTTATACTTAATTAGTTTTAATCTTATAAAAAATGGATTACAAAAATATTTTAATTATTAAAAAAATTGAGACAAAATTGAATTAGATACACATAAGTAGGGTACTAAATTGAATCAAAAAGACATATACCATGACTAAATTGAAATCAACACAGTGACATCTAATACTGACACTAACACTTGGCATTGCATTGCCACGTGGCACTGACAATGTCATGTGTCACACTAGGAACTTGACATGTGACATTTTTAATTTTTTTTTTTTTAAAAATTTAAATTTTTTTTAAAAAAACTAAAAAAAATCACAGACTGACACGTGGCACGCCATTAACGGCGTTAGTATCTCCATTTGAAAGGGATCTAATTGAAACATTTTTTCAAAAGTTGGGATGCAATTGACACTTTTTTAGAATTGGGTACCAGATTGACACACATCTACTACCAAAGTGGATACCATACAAGTAATTAAACCTATTATTATTATAGTTAATTGTCAGCGATAAAGATAGGAAGAGTTTTGATCAATTTTCACAAGTTCAAGTTATTTGACAACAGCATGTCAAAAGTTTAAGTGATTTAGTGAGAAAAGTATAAAAACAAAAATCGTTTAATAATAATTTGTAGGTCATGGAATTGTATTGCTAGCTTATTACAATATACTATTACTAATCGTACCTTTTATAGGATATACTAATCTAACAAATGTGTTTATTACATTAATGAAAACAAATTAAATTTTGTGAGGACTTACTGTAATATAGTTGTAATTTATTCATATCAAGTGATATATGTAACACTTTTATATGTATAAAAAATAATAATTATGTAGGTTCATGATGAATAACTGTATACAAGATTCATATGGTTGTATACAAGATTATTTTTAATAAGAACTTCAATTTAAAAATATAATAGAAATGAAATTTTGAAATAAATTAATGGTTAATATATAATATTAAGAAAGTATGACTTAAATATGATAATAATAATAATTATTAAAATTGTAAATTTTCACAAATCTTCTTATTAGACGTGTTGCATAGCACTAAAGAAAGAAAAACTTCTTTTTTGATAAACATTCGTCGTGTTAACTCGATCTAACTTGATTAAATTGGATTAAATTTCGTTATAAACGTATTAGCATATTACATATCCCAATTTTATGACAAGTCACACCAAAATGTATGTAACATCTCATTTAATAGTTTTTACGCTGCTAAACACAACATTATATCATGATTAAACAAAGCAGATAGTAGGAATTGGCCAATATGAAGTATTCATACAGTCATCCGCAGAACCATAATAACATATTGGTTACAAGCACATCCTATACTAAGGAAAGGCTAACAAAAATCTCCTAAATAAAACACAAATAGGGACAAATATCAAGTTCCTATGTTGCTGTCAACTCCTATCTAGGAGATGAGTATCTTCACCTGCATTTTCATCTGCTCACACCAAAGTGATCATTGCAAGAAAGAACCAAACACAGAACACACAGAGAAAAGAAAGGGTAAACTAATCTGGTTAAAAGAATCATGCAGTTCAATTACAAACAGAAACCATGTTAGAAATTAAATTAAATTAAATTAAATTAAATTAAATTAAATTAAATTAAATTAAATTAAATTAAATTAAATTAAATTAAATTAAATTAAATTAAATTAAATTAAATTAAATTAAATTAAATTAAATTAAAT
>Ga0214544_1011753_pt1 | contig 11876 bp, 9 predicted proteins | sample CNSS3metaG_FD_160074 | JGI IMG/M metagenome (GOLD analysis project Ga0214544, IMG submission 160074) | Root nodule microbial communities from cowpea collected in UCLA plant growth center, Los Angeles, California, USA - CNSS3 | ecosystem: Host-associated > Plants > Roots > Nodule | place: USA...
CAGATTAACAGATTCAGGATTTTATACACATGTCATGTTAACCATTGTCATGCTATGTCATGTTAACCATTGTCATGCTATTATGGACATCATCAAAAACATTTCAAATACATTTAATCAACAACAAATATTTGTTTTAGACTTTATATTTTTTTAGCTTTTACTAGTTAGGTTCTCTTTTATCTTCAATATAAACTAATGTTTTCAAAAGGATAATGATATTTTGACTACTAAATTTTGACAATTTTCTTTTATATTATGATGTGTCATATTTTAAGTGGTTTTGTAATATTAAGAATGAGAAAAAAAAAATGAAAAATCACTCAAAAAATGACACTTATGATTGTAAGAAAAAATTGTAAAAGTTTAGTAGAAAAAATAATTTTCCTTTTCAAAATTGTATCCTTGTTCAGTACTCTACACTCTCCTCTTGGCTTAAAACACCCCTGAAGCTCTATTTTTATATTATTTCATTAGTTTATTGGGTTTGTCTTCAATAACTTTTTTATGATAAATCCAATCAAGATAAATCCAACTTAGCTTTTCTTTGATTTTCATGATCCAGACTCCTAATAATTAATTGTAAGAATAAATGTGTAAGAATAATTATTATGGAATACAGAATAATTAAATGTGTAAGAATAAAAAATATAACAATTGCAATGATTCTTTAAAATGAAGATAAAAATCCAACGTAGTTGCATTAGTTTATTGGGTTTATCTTCAATTTTTTTAAGATAAATCCAACTTTGCTCTTCTTTGCGAGTTGTCCCTAGTTAACTTGCTAAATGTTAAATCAGTAGCCTAACACTTCAAAACCACATGCGTCTAACTAATGCTTTGGATTATTTAATTAATGTTATTATTTAATTAAAAATTGTATCCTTTAACAAATAAAACATGATAATTTTATTTCATCAAATATCTAATTGTATAACCATTTTACTTAAAATAAATTATGTAACTTCTTCACTTAAAATTACTAGTACATATATCTTTTAAATAATTATGGTAAAATTATATATTTTCTTCAAAAGAAGTATTAATCAATGCAATAAAAATAATTATGGTAAAATTATATATTTTCTTCAAAAAAAGTATTAGTTAATGCAATAAAAATATATTAGGTGGTGTAATATACAATAAGAAGATTTTACGAAAGGATTTCTACGACATAAATATCAAAATCTAGAACTTTAAGTAAGATTTTAAATTATTAGAATCAATGACGGATCTTGACCAATAATATCGAGGAACCAAAATAATATACTCAAAATTTATATATTTAATTATTGTAACTTATACAATAAAAATACATAATTTATTATAACGATAACTAAAAAAGAAATTACACATATATAAAAGATCGTCCTTCATTCCTTCATATCCTTGAACATTTTCTAGAAAAAATGTGTAACATTTCTTTCTGAATATGATGAGAAGTATACTTAGCAAAACATTTTCGAACACAACTTGTGCCACTTTATCATTATATGATGCTAGAAGTTTAATCATCTCAAGAAAGTTACCTCTATTACATGACTCTTGTGTTTCCTCGTGACCTCTAAATGCACAAGCTTCAAATGCCAGCTAAAAACTTAATAGAGATTTTGAGCCGTAAATGGTTCTTGCAAACTTGCTTTGAACTTTGAACATTTATAATGTTATTAATGTCCATTTATTGATTCAACATGTATTCACAATTTTTCATTGCATTGTTTGCTCTACTAAAAATTCTCATATTACATTAAATTTTGTTGCAAATTTGCTCAGAACTTTGAACATTTATAATGTTATTAATGTCCATTTATTGATTCAACATGTATTCACAATTTTTCATTGCATTGGTGATCTCCAATGTGGTTGAGAGATGGACATTGTTTCCTGCATTAATCTTTTTCCATGATTTAAAACCTTGTTTAGTAAACACATATGACCTAGGATGACCATTTGACTTTGAACTAAATAGATAACATGCCAAACAATAAGCTTCATCATTAGTCGGGGAATACTCTAGCCAAGAAGGAAAAAATTTAAACCAATTAAATTGAAAACACCTTGGATGTTTCTCCTTAGAAAAAAGGTAGTTTTCAAGTTGTATTTTTATGGACACCATCTTAAATAAACTCTTCTAATTTTATCTCTTTGGCTCATTGGATATTCTCATATTTGAAGACATGTCTTGGATCACGTTCCAAAGAATTATTATGAAACTCCTCACCTGTAATTCTTTGAATCTTAAGAAAGAGCTACTCTAATCAAACAATTGATCATGAGTATCATACTTCAGGATATTTGAAGTAGTTGAATTTGTCTTGTTTTTATACTACTAAAAAACTCATATTTCATGCCAATTTTGTTTTGAAATTTTTTTCATAGGAAATATTTACAAATTTTATTGTGAAAAAAAAAATTTACAAGAAATTGCTACCAAAAAAATTTGCAAGAAATTACTACCAATTTTCTTGCAAAATATTTTGTATAAAACACTTTTCGCAACAAATTTTGTAGGAAATACTTGCAAATTTATAATTTTCTAGGAAATGATTACCACGAAGGAATTACCTGTCAATTAAAATTCTTAGAAAAAATGACAGAACAAAAATCTTTTTTTTGCAATTTTTTTTAACAAATTTGCAAGAAAAATCTCATGTAATATGAGAATTTCTAGTAGTGTTATCTTCACAAATAGCTTCCCTTTTGTCACTTTAACAAATGCATCTATTTTGTTATTCTTCATCAATATACCTATTTAAAAAAAGGATAAAAATTAATTTTTATCATAATCTAATAAAACGTTAAAAGATACTAAAAATAAAATTGATGATAATCAAACCACAATTAAAATCCAATTATAAAAAAGAAACACACATAATAAAATCATTTTTCTTCTATGTCCATAAAATAAAAAATTAATTTACAAGACTAATGAGATAAATTCTTAAACTAATATTTCACTATCAAGTGAGATAAAAGAAAATTACATTGTTCTTTCTTTTCAAGAATAAAAGAAAATAGATGAGAAATGAGAAAAAAAAATAATAAATATTTTTCTCTTCATAAATAAAAGAAAACAAATGAATATGGATGAGAACAATTTGTGAAAATTCAAAAGACAATGAAAAAAGAAAATAAAAAATATCTTAATAAATATTTGTATGGTTTATTATTTTAATTTTATATTTTATTACTTATTAAAATTTAAATATTGTGTTTTATTAAAGAAATAAAAAATTTAATTTAATTATTATTAATTTTGAATATATTATCTAATATAAAAAATTTCAAAATATTTTTGGGTCCCGGTCTTTTACGGTGTTCCGCCACCGGTCAGAATAAAGAGATAAAAAGTTGGTTTTAAATATATTTTTTTCTCCCAAACATTTAGATAAAGATATTATTAGATTGACAACAAAAATAAAATAATCAATAAAATGCTAAAGTAATGGGAGAAAATAAAACTATAAAAAATGAGTTTTGGAGTGCATATGTCCTGATCAATATTATTAAATTATATTTTAGAACCGCGAGAGGCACGCATTTCTTAACTTTATAAATAATAGAAACTAATAATGTTATTCAATTATTCAATTACTAATACGTCATATACGTCATTACTCGTTAAAAAAAGTCTGAGGTATGTATGGTTTTACAAAAATACTAACATTTGCCCAAAATCATGATTTATAAATTTACTAAAATAAACATTAAAATTAATTACTCTATTACTTTTTATAATAACTGTAAAATATAATATAACATAGAGAATACACATAATATGATAAGTTATCCATTAATTTTTATCCTTTCCTGTAATTTTAAATAAATTAATCTAAATATAAATAAATATAAAATAAATACACATGTGTGATATAATTTATTTCATAATTTATGTAATATTATTAAAAAAAATATTGTGAATTATTTTAATTTAACTGCACATTTATAAAATTATACACTTTCATTTTAATTTTTTATTTTCTTGTTTTGATAAATAAAGATATATATAAAGATTTGTGTGTTTTATTACCATATATTATATAGTAATTTTTAAATTTCTATTATTTTTATGAAGCGTTTGTTATGTTATATTTAGTAAGTATTAACATATACAATATAGAATAAATATCTGATTCACGTAATATTAATATGAATACATTTATTTATTACTATTATTATTAGTCATTTTGTAAAAAAAAAAGGTTAAATATGTTTTTGGCCCTCAAGTTTTAGTAAAATTTGGAATTAGTCCCTCTTCAAAATTTTTGACCAATTTAGTCATTCATCTTTAAAAATGTGTGAATTTAGTCCTTTTAACCAAATTTTGTTAAGTTTATCTGACGTCTCAAGCGCATTTCATGATAGTATTTGAATTATTTATACCGTTTGACACATTTTCGTTTCAATGTTAACTCAAATGGTATCATAAAATGCGTTTAAAATGTCAAATAAACTTGACAAAATTTGGTAAGAAGGACTAAATCTACGCATTTCTAAAGATGAAAGACTAAATTAGTATAAAGTTTCGAAGAGGGACTAATTCCAAAATTCACTAAACCTTGAGGGACCAAAAAGATATTTAAATCAAAAAAAAATTAAGAAGAACAATAAAATTGTTCTAACATAAAAAAAATACAAAAAAATGAAGTAAAAAGAAAAAAATTGTCACCATGAGCTATGTCTCCCTCCCTTCAACTAAATAATTCTTAGTCATATATCTTTGTCCAGAAATATTTGTTGCCCATATAGCAAAAGAACAAATTAAGAGTTCGGACAAAAAATTGGTCTTGTTGCAATTTTGGTTCGTGCAAAGATCATTATAAAAAATGACCATGCATGCACCGATACAAGTTTTATATCCAGAAAAAACAAAACAAGCCACATGTACAAAACTTTTCCTATTATCTTGATAGGTTTACGATACTAATTCCATAATGATCTTAAGCAAGGCAAACACCATATGAGTAAGATAGTATTCTATTCTAAATCCATTATAACATAGAACAATACAGTCTTCTAATACAGAAATCAGAAAAAAAGTCATTTAACAACTCGAATCAAAGAACCTAATTTACTAAAGAGATATAGATTGTAAACATATACTTGGACACAAACACTAATATGAAAATTTGGACTTTTTTTACATCGGAGTCTATGTAAACTGAAATTTGTAAAAATGATATGTTGAATTTTTTTTTTGCAAAATTGGGTTAAGTCGCTAGGGTGAAAGACGACATTACAGGTGAAGTCGTCCTCTACCCTACTAGTTTCTTTTTTTTTTTCAAAAAGCGAAACCGTGTTGTGGAAGGCCGGTTTCTATTCATGTAAAAAGTGAAGTCGTCCTCGTACGTGACAACTTCACTTTTAATTTTTTTTTTTTATATTTTTTTAATGTTGTAGAGTGGTAGTGGGAATGGAAACAGTGGTTTGAGTTCAATGGCTCCATTCTTGCTCGGTTATTTATGGCCAATTTGTAGCTTGCTGTCTCATTATGTGGCAACTAACGACTCCATTCTTGCTCAGTTATTTATGGCCAATCTGCATCTTATTGTCTCATCGTGTGGCAGTTGACGAGCGCGTGTTATGCATCTCCATATATAAGCTGATAATGATTGGAACAAAGAGATTTTGGTGGTCTTGGACTCTGAGTTAGCCCTGACTTTCAGTTTCGTAATTGACTCTACTGAGAAATGGAAGATTCTCTCTGGCAGCTCGGGTGCTTCAAATCTGATAATAAACTAGTCGTGATGTTTGAAGGGAAGGTTAATTAATGGATCACAGCCATCAGGAAACCACCAGTTATGAATGGGGTGGCGTGAAATGGGAACACCGTATTCATGGCCTCAAGCTTGAGCTTGAAAGATCTCAGACCATGTATTAAAGAAATTCCAATAAGAAGTTACATCGCCTATGGCGTGGTTCATAAAACAGCCTAAGAAAACACCATCCACCACTTTGCAACGTTAAAAAAATATATAAAAAAAAAATAAAAGTGAAGTCGTCATGTATGAGGACGACTTCACTTTTTACGTGAATAGAAACTGACATTCTACAACACGATTTCATTTTTTGAAAAAAAAAGAAAAGAAACCGGCAAGGTGGAGGACAACTTCACCTGTAATGTCGTCTTCTACCCTGACGACTCAACTCAATTTTACAAAAAAAAAGGAAAGTTAAACGGACCCACTTTTACAAATTTTAGTTTAAATAGATTCCGAAATAAAAAAAGTCGAAAAATTTACATTAGGGTTTTTATATATTGGCTAGAATGAACACTTCATCAACATCAATTCTTGCATTTGAGAAAATCATATTACTTCTATAATTTCAAATGCACCATATAATGGACACTTACCTACATCTACATCGACACACTTTGTTTTTTTCATTTCTTATTCATGCCTAGGTGTTCAACTTGATTGAATTGTTGTAACTGCTTCTATATTATGATGTACTAATGATAATCCCACTTATAAGTCACACATTGGCATCGTCTTACATAAAAACAAATGGTTAACAAATCCTACATTAATTTCACAATTACACAAATATTTCACGCAAAGAAAAGTTATATATTGAGAATGGATCAACCATTTTTATATTAATTCAATAATATCATGTCATGGTACATATATACACTTCACAACTTTTTGTCATACACCTTTGTTTCATCATATATCAATTGAATACTATGATCTTATATGCGAAGTCTCATTTTCTTATTTTCAATTTGGTCTCAATATTTTAATTTTTGTCTCAATTTAGTTATAATTTTTATAAAAATTGAACAATTTTGTCTCTCTCCAAATTAAAATCAAATTTAATTTCTATATAAATGTACACAAATATTTCCATCAAAATTGATATTTCAAGTGAATGTTTTTAACAAGATTAAGTTTATCTAAATTTATATTTTACATTGAATTTTATTTAAAATTATTTTAAAGTTGTTAATAGAAAATAATGCTAATAGCAAAAAAAAAATCATAAATTATATTGATATTTTATTACATCATACTTTAATATTATTTTTTATTTGAATTTATATTTTAAATAATTGCATATTTTTAAAATGTGTAAAATTCAATAAATTTAAAAATAACAATTATATAAATTTTAAAAAAATTAACTAGTTTATATAACAATCAAAAACAAATAAATTTAAAATTTGAAAACAATTTTAAATAAAATTAAATGTGAAACAAATTTAAATAAACTTAGTTTTGTTAAAAATATATAATAAAAATATCAATTTGAATAGAAAATTCAAATTAATAAAAATATTTGTATAACATTTATATAAAAGTTAATTTTTGTTTCAATTTGGAAGGGGTGAAATTGTACATTTTTACAAAAATTGAGACTAAATTGAGACAAAAATTAAATTATAGGGACCAAATTGAGAATGAGAAAATGATATCTGACATATAATAGTGACACGTGACACTGTCACTGCCACATCACACTATCATTGTCACGTGGGGCATGATGTCAGCTTGACATGTGACAAATTTATAATTTAAAAAAAATAAAAAAATTTCAAAAAATTTCAAAAAATTCAGACACTGACACGTGGCATCTCATATAACGCCGTTACTACACCACTAACGAAAAAGACTTGATTGCATCAAATTTATCAAAATAAGGATGAGATAAAAGAAAATAGAAAGACCAAATTAGTATTTTGATACAAAAATAAAGACGAAAGATATAATTTTAACATTACTTTATTAAACCTATTCTTTTATCTAACATATCAATCAAATCATTCACAAACACTTACCGATTTCATTCTAATATTTGCTCACATTCACCCTCAAATCCTATAAAAAAAAAACACAACAAATTATTAACTCAAATTCATCCAAATTTATCGTCACCTTTACTATCCTACTTGGGCATCATGGGTAATAAGAGAGGGAAGGGTAGTTACGTAATTTGAGCTGGGACTTTTTTGAAATTGGGTTTCACTCCCATCTCGTTGGTTTTGAGTTTCAATTTGCGCAAAGCTTCCTCTGCTACGTTTTCGCTTTTCTTTTTTACCGTTATCGGAAGTGTTAGATGTATTAGATTAGAGATAAGAAAATTTCAGATTATATTAAAAGATGAAAATTTTACTTTAAAAGTTGAGTTGGACTTACACTGCACTCCCTAATATCCCTAAACATGACGTTCATTTCCTCGCTGATCACATCGGTGGTACAAATTGGCTTTGGATGTCCTTCCGGGGTTGCAGTTTCGATTTGGATATCATTTTCTCAGTGAGCAATTCCGTTTTAGTCCCTTTCCTCTTTCTGATGTGTTTTTGTTTTGGCGATTATGTTTCCCTCACCTTTCGTCAGTTTATTTTTGGCTCTCATTTATCGTTAGCGTTGGACTTGCATGGTTTTGTGAGATGTTTCTGATAAAACGCATAGTTCGAGCAATTTTTCTGTTTCTGTTTTCCTATATATATATTTGTACCCTTGCTTCTTTACAGATACACTATTGTAATACTTTTTATATGCAAGCTTTCTTTTTCTGCATTTATTGTAAAGTGCTCTTCTCTCTTCTCCTTAACACTCTCAGTTCACTTTCTCTTACCATGCACATGCATATCACATAACAGTTTCTGTGAAATCTGGATTTGTTTTTATCGGGTAGGGTCTTGAATTGTTCATGATTTGTTAACAAGATTGTAATGGGTAGGATTTATTTATCCATTTCTCAATGATTAGTTTTTTCTAATAACTAATGGGTAGAGAGAGTGTCACATGTTTTCGTATGTCACTGCCATAAACAGAATATTTGTGTTGACTCATGTAATTGTTTGTTTTGAACTTATGATGCTTCTTGGGGCTTCACACTGTGACATTCGTAGTTGATGACTACAATAACAATGCCTTAATATACTTGGTGCTTATTAAGAAATAATTATAGTAGTTAACGGGAAATGCTTTTCATTTTAAATGTTTCTTTTAATTCTTCTGTTTGAACCAATATCATTAGAATATGAATAGATGTCTTCAAATTATGATTTTGATTTGGCCTTTCTTTCATTTTGGATTTATTGGAACTAGAAAAACAACAAGTTTTATTTGTTGAGTTTCTTACAGACAGGAATCACCTCGTTACTTTTCATATGCATGTTTTCCAGAGTTGGACCTTTGAACACAGACTTGAAGCCACGGAATTCCACATAGTTGAAAAAAAGCAGATCTCTTGTGGTAATAATCATGAAAAGAGTTTCTTTGAACCTGTTTACTACATTGTTGATTGAATTGTTCCATATAGGGATGAGAGACTGCAGAAGAGCCCTCTGTTCATCGTGGCAGAGTCATATGGTGGCAAATTAGGTGTCACTCTCGGTTTATCTGCTCTAGAAGCTATAGAAGCTGGGAAATTGAAGCTTAGACTTGGAGGTAATTTCTCTTGAATTATGTGCATCTGTCAGATTCTACATTGGTGTTTTTGGACTTATATACATGGTCCTAGCAATTAAGTTACATACAATTCAAAAGCATTGAACCTTATTACATGATCCATGGTTCCTCCAAATAGGAGTTACTAACAACCCCAAAGCATCAACCTTATTAGATGATATATGGTTCTTGGAACTGGGAATTGCATAGAACCCCAAAGCATCAACCTTATGCAAACATGGATAAAAGACAACATAATGTAATGTCATAGACATGACATTTATTCATAATGTGAAGTTGGTAATTCCCTAATAAGGAACTTAAATAGTTTCAGTGAAAGATCTTCCTCCTTTTTCCATTGATTTCCTTTTCAGACGCAACTGCCTCTCTGCATATAATTTCTCAGCCAACCTTAAAAGAAAAATCCTCCCAAAATTAGCATTCAATATATTATAAAAACCTTTTAATATTCTACATTAAGTCAATAAAAAAAAAGCTCTTAAAACTTTCTGCTACTAATTTTAAACAAAGTACAAAATTATTGAGAAAGTGAGTGTACGCACATGTCAAGAGCCATAGCATTTGTTTGGTGTAGTTTAAATGTGACAAATGTATTAACATTCATCCTCTTAGCTTTTTTGTCCAACAGCGCATTTCCCACCTTTACAAGGCTATCCATGTTCTCTTCAGTAGTATTATCCACTGCTCCCATGGATGGGTCCAGGTTATACTCCTGCCACAATTACATATATATCATCAATCATTTTAACTTATATACATTAGTTGCTGTTTTGTTTTCTTCTATTATAAGTATATCGAAACATTTATGCAGAAAAACCTAAGTGTGTATACCTCAATTCGAAGATAGTTTTCTGCAGGAAAGAGGCCAGGGAAGATTGTGGCAAGGTAGGAATGAGTCATGTCTGTTTTGGATATAACTTCGCTAATAGTATCACTGTGTTCACCTAGCCATCTAAGTAGGCACGAATCATCATCATTGTCATCACCTAACTTGTCCTTTGCTTTTGGTATTCCAGTTCCTAATGACAGCAACAAAATTTCCTTTTCTGCATGGTGTTCTTGTATCACTTCACTCACAGCAGCCATGGCCTATATTATTCAATCAAACTCTTCACATATTTCTCCATATTTCTTGCAAAAAATTTCACTAGTCTTAACTAAGTTAAAATATTACTACAACCATCTCTCAATACTGTGTTAAAAAAAGTGTATATAATGAGTTAGTGATGAATATTTACTGGATTGTTAGCAGCGAGAGCACCATCAACCAAATCAAATTGAACACCGTCATTCTCAAATTGGTGTGATGGTAGAAGAGTTGGTGCAGCTGAAGTGGCTACGCAGATATCTGAGAGTTTGGCATTCAAGTAAGCTTCTGTCTTCAGCTGCATCATCAAAACCACCACAAACAATATTCAACAGTTACCCTCAAGAAAAAGGTTATATTCAAATCAAAATATAATATACACATTTAATTTCTACCATGCTAACCTTCAATTTTGAGAATACAACTGGTTTGACTTTCTTCTCATCGAAAGATGGTATTACCACGTTCGTCAACGTTTCACTGAGTCGTGTATCTTTCAGTATCTCACTAGTTATGTTTCGTATGAAAACTCCATCATACTTGGGACATTTGATAGGATCCCAGATAGGTCTGCATGGTTTTGCATCACAAGAAACCAAATCTTTCAGAAAACTAATCAAGCCAAAGGTAACAACTAAGCCATCTTTATTAAATTTCACCCAACTACATATACTTCTAAGTTTAGAAGTTAATTTTGATGATATAACATCTCCCAAATAGTTGTTATGACTATGTTAACTCAATTTTTATGAGCTTGATACTTATACCTAGGTTTAAATATTTCAGGGCCATATTTCTTGTAGAACAGTGCGACTTCCGATGGAGTAAAGAGAGGATGATTAGGGTCATATGAGCTCGGTGCTGCTAACATAGCAGTCATGAGTCCACCAGTGTCTGTTCCTGATATCACATCGAAATAATGTGCCAAAGATGCTGTTCGATCCATAAACTGCAACTCAACACAGTCTCAGATGTTACAGTTAATGTATTCAAGTACGGTTTTTAACTCTACAATATATTCAACCATACCAAATTGTAGATTCTCTAGGGAATAACATCAATTCAAATTATACACGAGTTTTTCAATTCATATTAATGACAAGTAGTTTTCGTTGATTGATACTATTATCTCACCTCATCACACTTTTCTTTCCTTTTTTTCTCCTCTGTTCTATCTTTTATATATATATATATATATATATATATATATATATATATATATATATATATATATATATATATATATATGTATATTTTAAACAAATTATACATCTTCTCCCCTTCGAGTTAAACACTCCAATAGGAGCACTACTATTAACCATTCCAAAAAATTTATTATAATAGTTTGTGGAAAGATAACTGTATAT
>Ga0214544_1011754_pt1 | contig 11875 bp, 5 predicted proteins | sample CNSS3metaG_FD_160074 | JGI IMG/M metagenome (GOLD analysis project Ga0214544, IMG submission 160074) | Root nodule microbial communities from cowpea collected in UCLA plant growth center, Los Angeles, California, USA - CNSS3 | ecosystem: Host-associated > Plants > Roots > Nodule | place: USA...
GCAGTGGAATTGACCTATTTACTATTATTGTGTTTACAATCTTCCGTGTCATTTTCTTTGCATATTAAAATCCCCCCTATTTTTATAGTTGCTAGTTTTAAATTGCATTTTTGAGAATCAAATATTTTAGATCAATTCCGTATTCGTTGTGAGACGACTCAGGGTTATCTTAACCCTAACTATTTTCTTCACTACAAACTGGCAATACTGAAGTTGCTAAAGTAGTGGTAATTTGATCGCCTAACGACAGCGATATCATGGACTAGTTACGAATGGGGAGGTTCGTAACGGAGGTTGGAAATGTGTGATTGATGCAGGCGGGAAGGTCCGTATATTTTGTACTCTTGTGTGGGGATACGAGTTGGGAGGTTCGTATGTTCCGTGCTCACACTTGAGGCTACTGTGAGCGGGGAGGTTCATAGTAGGTGTTCACGCATGTTGGACTACAAGCGGGCAGGTTCGTAGAGTTGGGCTACGGGCGGGGAGGTCCGTAGAGCTGGACCACGAGCGGGTAGGTTCATGGAAGCATGATAATCCCTAAGGGTCACGATATGGACATTATGAATATGTAGTGATGTCGTTTGGAGTGACTAATGCTTTGGTAGTGTTCATGGATTATATGAATATAATATTCTGACAATGTTTAGACAAGTTTGTTGTAGTATTTATAGATGACATCCTTATTTATTCCAAAGATCGGAATGAACATGATGGGCATTTGAAAGTTGTGTTGAAATACTTAGGGGACATCAATTATACGGGAAATTATCTAAATGTGAGTTATGGCTGAGTGAAGTACAATTTCTCAGCATGTAATCTCAGTTCATGGAATCGCGGTTGACCCAACAAAGATAGAGGCTATGTTCAAAGGGGAACGCCACAGACGGTGACAAAGGTGAGAAGTTTCTTGGGGTTGGCTGGTTACTACCAGCAATTTGTAGAAGGGTTCTCTAAGATTGTGAGCCCCTTGACACAACTCACCTGAAAGGACAAACCTTTCTCATGGACAACATAGTGTGAAGCATGCTTTGAGGTAATGAAGAAGAGGTTGACTACAGCTCCTGTATTGGCTATTCCCGATATAGCCAAGGCATTTCAGGTGTACTGTGACGCGTCTTACCAAGGTCTGGGGTGTGTGTTAATGCAGGAGAAGAGACTAGTGGCGTATGCTTCTCGATAGTTAAAGATTCATGAGAAAACCTACCCCACCCATAATTTGGAACTGACTGCTATGGTTTTTGCTCTTAAGACTTGGAGGCATTATTTATATGGCTCCCAATTCTGAGTCTTTAGTGATCATAAAAGTCTAAAGTATTTATTTGATCAGAAAGAGCTTAACATGAGACATAGGAGGTGGATGGAATACCTCAAGGATTATGACTTCGAGCTCCTTTATCATCCAAGCAAGGCTAATGTAGTAGCCGATGCCTTGAGCTGGAAGCGGGTGCACATGTCCTCGTTGATGGTGAAAGAATTGGAGCTGATTGAGAAACTACGTGATATAAACTTGGGACTACAACTAGGTTCCGATCATATCAAGTGTAGTATGTTAAAGGTTACCAATACTTTTTTCAGAGGAGATTCGAGAGGGACAAGGGCGTTATGCTGAGCTACAACAAATTGTTGGTTGGTTGGGTTCGGAGAAAGGGAAGGAATTCAAAATAGGAGCTGACGACATTCTATGATTTCGAGATCAAGTATGTATTTATGGGGGTTAGAGAATGCGGAGGAGGATTATGGAGGAAGGGCATAAATTTCGTCTTATCCAGACATGACGAAGATGTATAAGGATCAAAAGGAGTCATTCTGGTGGACCAGGATGAAAATAGACGTGGCGAATTTCGTGGCATCCTATTTGGTGTGTTAGAAAGAGAAAATTGAACACCAAAGGCCAAGAGGTACCCTACAACCGTTGGACATACCCTAGTGGAAGTGGGATAGTATTTCTATGGACTTTGTGACTCACTTGCCCAGATCTGTAAAGGGACATGATGCCATTTGAGTGATAGTTGATCGACTCTCGAAATGTGCTCATGGATAAACTTGTTGAGTTGTACATCCGGGAGGTAGTCAGATTACATGGGGTTCATGCAAGCATAGTATCGGATCGTGATCCAAGATTTACTTCAAGGTTTTGGAAATCATTACAAGCAGCCCTGGGGACCTAATTGAGAATGAGTTTCGCTTATCATCCATAGACGGATGGTCAATCTAAACCGACGATTAAGTCATTAGAAGATTTTATTAGGGCATGTGTATTGGATCACTTGGGTGGTTGGAGTGAAGTACTTCCTTTGGTGGAGTTCACATACAACAATAATTACCACTCAAGTATTGGAATGGCGCCGTATGAGGCATTATATTGGAGAAGGTGTAGAACACTGCTTTGTTGGTATCAGGTTAAGACCTAGCTAGGACATTTTGCTTGTAAATACTAGATTAGGATTTTATTTTGGGCTTTGTATTTTAGACCCAGTAGAATAGGGTTTTCTTTGGGCCATGTATTGGGCTTTAGAGGAAATTGGGCTTTAGAAGTAATTTTGGACCAAAAATGGGAATTGGGCCAAATGAGCGAAGAGTAGTGTGTCTACTCTAGAAAAGCCTAGAAGCTTCTCAAACTTGCTCTCCAAGGATGAGAGTTAGCTTCCCATGGCAAGACAAGTGTGACTTGCTTATGTGGCAAGTCACACTTCCCACATGCTCCTTTTTGGCTCCAAAATTCAACTTTCTAGACTCCTTTTTTTCTCCACTTTTTGGAAACTTCTTGGTCTCATTTTAGCCTATAAATAGAAGGCTTAGGAGATGTATTTTTCAGCTTGAAATTGAGTAATGAATTGCTGCCCAAATTTGTTCACAAATCTCTTTTGAGCTCACCTTAGAGTAAACTCTTCTCTAGTTTATTCTAGTCTTCTTCCTTAGGAGTTGGCCTCAAACCAAACACCTTAAGCTTCTTTCCTTCATGCAAGCTTCAATGGAGACAAGAAGAAGCCATCAACGAATAAGACAGTCAAATTAATTCAAGATATCAGATTAACAAGAGGATTGAACAGTACCATATGAGATCGCGTTGCCACCATATCTGGAAAACTTGTACAATGTGTTTCACGTGTCTCAATTACGAAAATACATTGCGGATCCCACTCATGTACTAGAGGCCGATGATGTCCAATTCAGGGATGACTTGACTTTAGACGTGAGACCAGTAATTCGAACAATAAAGGTCCTTTAGGATGAAGCGGCGCAAGAGGCAACGTGGGAGATGGAGGATCTCATGAAGGAATCATATCCATACTTATTTCCTGGTAAGTGAAAATTTCGAGGACAGAAATTCTTTTAAGTTGGGGGGAATGTAAGACCCAGGAAATTCATACAAATAATAATTAATAAAGTATAAGAAATGATGGGTTGAGAATACCTTAAGGGAGTTCCTTGATAAACCCTAGCCAAGAAATAGTGTTAACTTAAGTGGTTTAGAGCACTTGATTATGTTGAGAGGACTTGGGTTCAAGTTCTGTGTATGCCATTAATATGTTTATTTAATTCTGTTTTATTTTGCAAATATATTATGAATGTGGAAACATGATTTAAACTCGTATGAATGGGTGAATTGACATGAATAATGTGATGGTTTGTTGGTCTGCATGTGTTTGATGGGTTGGAAGGATGTGGGATCGAATCTTGGCTAAAGAAAGTAGACCCTTTATATTTTTATATTTTAGTTAAGTGATGGAAAAATCTAGAAACTATAGAAATCCCCTGAGAAACCAGAGAGGTGTCAGTTTGGGTGCAGTAATCAAAAGTAATGACCATTAAACTTTGAATTTAAGTTAATTTCGTTTTTATTATTTGTGTTATTTATTTCGAGCTGAATTTGTGGGAGAGAGAGAAGAGGGGGTGAGGAAACAAAGAGTCATAGAGTGTGGCAAGTTGAATGCTGAAAATTGATATCCAGAGAGGGAATTGGAGTGGAGGCAAGGAAGAATCCATTGGAAATTGGTTGAAGCTACGAAACCAGGTAAGGGAAGCTAACTTGCTTGTCTTTGAAATTACTGTGATTATTCATCTCTGTAATTATTTATCTGCGTGATGATACTTCCATCTTAGCATCACATATGCGTAATGTGGTTATTGGATAGAAATCGCATGCCATGATGTGTTGGAATCATCTTTTGTCTCTGTCTCTCAAGCATGAATTAATTTACCAGAAATATTTGTTTTTCGTTAATTTTGGGTATTTGATTGCACATGCTATTCTATTTGGCAAAAACTGATATGCTTATGAATCTATACAATTTCATAAATTCAAATACTGACTCATTTTTTTCTTCTCACTCACAAAAGTAATGTTTATCTTTTTTTTTTCTTTGTTTTCCTTGTTATGTTAATGAACCTGGATAAGGATTATGTTAAAAAAAAAATCAATAATGAATTTCATGTGAAGGACAGGAAAACACTTTTATATACTATATGAATTTGGAGTTTGGTGGGATTGTTTATTTGATTAAGGTTTGCAGTATTATTATATATATTATGTATAGCAAAGTTAAAAAGTCATGAATTCGTATAGGGTTTTGATTGTAATGATTTCTTATGGATTTTAAATTGTTATAATCTATTAGTTTCTGGGAATGGTGAAAAGTTGAGGTCGTTGGGTTTGGGAGTGATAAGAAAATTTATTTATATTTTTTTTAGTGTGAGGTGTGGATAATGAAAATTATATATATATATATATATATATATATATATATATATATATATATATATATATATATATATTGATAATTGGATGCAAATCTTAGGTTGGATAACAGGTAGTGAATATGTTATCATGTGGCAAGTAAACTTTCTATGTATGTGAAAGTTGAAGGCAATGGGTACAATTATATAAATATTATTGTATTATATTCGTAGTCATGGTTGCCTAGTTATCAATAATTAATAGGATGTATATATCTTATGTAGGCTTTTAGTATATTGAGTGTTGTTAATTCACGTCAATTAAGTTTGACTTAATTTTAAAACAATGCATAATATATATATAAAAGTTAAAGTTTATCTTTAAAATATAAGTATGGATTTTTCGAATTTGTAACATAAGTGGAGATTTTTAGTTCATGATGTTTGATAGTTTAGTTATTACGTGTAGAGGGCAAAGAAAAATTTGGGATCAGTAGTTTTATAGATCGGGACAGTGCATAAGGAATATGTCATTATAGGTTTTTCTTATTATTATTTATTTGGAAGGAGGGTATAAGATTTTAATAATTATAAAATTAACTAAGGTATATAATGTATATGCAATGGTGGAAACTTAAAGTATTTAAATATTATTATGTGGATTACATCGAGTTTGATGCAGTGAGTATTAAAATGTGTAATTCCTAAAAGTTAAAGATTATGCCTTATTGTACTATGATTGTGACTTTATGTAAACTATCGAGTATGATTAACTATTGAATAAACTCAAGTGTTAGCATAATCTCAATTGTGAATGTATACCTCTATGTATGAATAATTTATTTATGAGATATGTGCTATTATTTCAGGAAGTGCCTGGTGCCTGGCAGCGAGAGGTTCTTGCCAAGCGGTCTTCAACACAACTTCTTCCGGCGGTGCCTAGGCAATGCCAGGCAATAGCGTGCAGACAATGTATTATTTTGTAGCATTTTACATCGATGGTCTTGAGGGTTTGGTCAGGGACATGCTGGACTAGTTACGAACGAGGAGGTTCGTAACGGAGGTTGGAAATGCGTGATTGATGTGGGCGGGAAGGTCCATATCTTTTGTATTCTTGTGTGGGGATACGAGCAGGGAGGTTCATATGTTCTGTGCTCACACTTGAGGATGCTATGAGCGGGGAGGTTCTTAGTAGGTGTTCACGCATGTTAGACTACAAGCGGGCAGGTTCGTAGAGTTGGACTACGGGCGGGGAGGTCCGTAAAGCTGGACCGCGAGCGGGTAGGTTCGTGGAAGCATGATAATCCCTAATAATCAAGGTTGTGAATGGATCTTTCTCATATAGGTTATGAGATTGGGGTGTAATGTTATAAAGAAATCAATAAACTAAAATTGGCTAAGATAGATTGGGTGATGGTTAATTCTTATTATTTTATTGATTGTATTATTGTTCTTTCTCAGCTCACCCTTTTTGTTTGTGTTTGGCGATGATCGTGTGACTTATCACGTGGTAGCAGATGTGAATCCAGTTGAGAACACTGATGCATAGTGACAGAGCGGGGCAGACGATAGGGAATTTTTCTCTAAGTTTTATTTTCATGCATTTTGTAATAAATTTTATGATGCTTTTCTCTATTACGAACGCGTAATAAAGATGAAGTAGTATGATTGAACTACAACGACATAAGTTTTAAATTTTTCCGGGCTTGGGAACTTTATATAATGTTTTAATTCCAAATTTTTTTTATGATATATGCTTTATCTAGTAATATCCATCTAGGGTGTTACAGTTTCCATGCAAATTTATGCTCAAAGATATAATAAAAATTGACGGGCAATTTAAAGCACAAACATGCATAACAAACTAGAAAATATCTTTTCAAGCTAGGCAAGAGTAAGCCTAGGCACAAAATCTATGATTGTTCTTGTCAGCTTATGCTACTCGAGCTATGACATAGTTTGGATTAATTTCTCAATAAGCATTTGCAAAAGAATAAATGATTTTAACCAATGATTCTAAAGAATCAGAGGTACATAAGTTGATTTTAACCAATGAGAAAGGCTTGATGCATTTTACCTCTTTAATATGTTGAGGAGCTTATATAAACTGGACCTCATCCAAATCGAGGAAAAGTTGTAAAATATATAAATTTGCTATCTTACTGGATTGGTTAATAAAATGTTTTGGTGGAATTTCTTACAAATTTGGAGAGCAAACAAAATTACTAAATATCAGATATCATGATAAGTCTTTAAGATTTTAAATTGGACATGATTGACTTTGGGGCATCATCACATTTTTACTTTGCAATGTCTTCCCCTATATTGTTTACAAAAGTTGAAATATATCTTCAATATGCATATAAAATAATAAAACATGTTTGTAAATATGATTTGGTGGTACCCTTGCACATCAATATCATATATGGAACAATTGAGTTCTCGTGCTTTTGGTTACCCTCATCTTGCAATGAAACCAAAGTTGAAATTATGCTTTCTAATGCTTTGTTAGTAAAAATACACCATAAAAGACAAATTACCAGACACTAAAATACACTTTGTTAGTAAATAGTAAAACCTTAGTCACAAGACACAAGATCTATATACATTTAATATATCATTAATATTATAAAATTCATCTTTATAAATGTAACACCCCATTTAAATATTAACATAATCAAATGGAATATTACACAGGATAACATAGAGGGCCAATTTGCAGAGTATCAAGTCACTCCTTACAAATATCCAAGGTACTTAAAATGGAAATACTAGGGCACACCACGATGCCAATAACTAGACAAAGAAAATAGTCCGACAGTGTTTAAAATAAATACTTAGAGAGCAGATAATACATGGGCCATAGCCCTAAAGTAAACTCTGAAAAGCGGGATTTGTCCCAACACGGACTAAGCAGCGGAACCTCCATCACCCTGATGACCACAGGGAGTTCTCGCATCTGCTCACATCAATAAATTGATGACCATCGCCAAAAGAGAAAACCACACACATAACAATCAAACAAACAAAGGGTAAGCTAGAGCAGAAAATGGTTTAAGATACAATTACATATAATTTAATAGTCCAAGATGCTCATGTCAACCAATCATGTTATGACTTGCACACAAAAACACTAGGACTCAAACACGACTCATCCGAATATATATAATTAGTCAGATTTAGCGGATGCTTGCACTTGTGGTGGATTACCCTGCTCTACTGAGCTGCTCTCCTCCAAGCTAAGTGTTACAATGTCTCAACCCCCACACACAAGCTTAGCCCTTAATGGGTTTCAGGCCTCCTGCTACTCTCACCACAAGACTCAGTCCGCTCTATGTGAGAATAACTGACTCCTTAGAGTGTCAGGATGCAACCTTACCTTGAATCCTTACTGAATTATATAGATGGGGCACCACCATGAACTCCCACTAATAGGGGTCATTGAATTATGTCCCGACCAACTAAGGCACCACCATGAGGTCTCACCTAGAGGATCATGGAATTACGTCTTAACAATTGAGGCACCATCATGAAACTATCATGGAATTATGTCCTAACCCAACCAAACCATGCGATAAAAACTGCTCTCACTACAGAGCCCCAATTAAAGATCCGACCAGTCAAAGTCAAGAATTTTGTGTTAAGGATCAGCTGTTAAAATTGCAGCTCGATCCAACAGATAACGCAATAGGACTCATTTTACGAAAAGTGTGCAATGCAGAAAAAGAGTAACCCACATCAATCAAACATACTCGCACACCATACATTTTTATTCGACCAACAACCTCATTCAAGCATCACAGCCATACAAACAGACCAAAAATCGGGAAAATAAATTTAAATACATAAACCCTAGCTTCTCTTACTTGGAAAAAACTAGCAGAATATCCCAACACCCAAGCAAGTGAGTACTACCGACCACGGAGCAGATTCACGATCTGTAAAACAGTGGAATAGATTCAAAATAGGTTACCATGGGGAACCCTAGTTAGAATCATGATGACAAAGCAGGGAATGAAAAAGGTACGGTGGAGAATCAACTAACATGGATTGAAGAATCGGGTTGAGTTAACGCAAAGAATGGTAAAACCCAAACCCTAGCAGAGCTTCTATGGAGAGAAAAAGGAAGAACGAGAGCATTGATTTTGGCAAGTGAGTGCAGAATGAGGGTCCTTGACTGCTTTAGTAGCCTTGTCACCTAATGGGCCAGCCTTTATGCCCAACTAATTAGGGGCAGCCCTTAAAAATAAGAGCAGAAAATAATTGAGCCTTACATTCTCCCCAACAAATAAATTTTCGTCCTCAAAAATTCACCGATGGAAGAGGAAGAAAACTATGTTTTTCTCAATTTTTTCGGACAATCGCCACTTAGACAAGACTAATAAAACGAATCCAACACCTATAGTCACTGAAAACTTTGCCTTTGTGCTAAGCGATATGTGTTCAGATGTGTAGATTGGCTTAGTCACTACACTCGAAGTAACTTTCAACTTGCAATATTAAAACTGGAATGCTTCGTCATACCTGCCCAACTAACTTGTATCTAATATATTGACTCACCTACCATATGCTCTCCACTACCTCTTGTAGGTTTTTATCAAAGCCTTATATGACCTTAAGTCTCAAACTAAAGCATGTTTGTTATCATTTCATATCACCTTGTTCACTCCTTTATGCATCACTCCACTGACTTGATCACTCTTGAGTGTTGGCCTACTGCCACACCATCAACACTTTTGACCACTTTTATGTATAACGAGACTCCTACATCTTGCTTCCTTTGTTGGCTTCAACCAAGGCATCAAAGTTCACTACCGAGTTGTTCCATTTCCCATTTAAACCTTCAACTGCTTCCTTCAGCATATCGTCTTGGCATCCTATCTTCATCTTTAATCCCCTAACTTATAGGCAACATTCCACAAAACCTCAGAACCATAACTTCCATTGACTTCAAATTTCTAGTCTGGTTCGTACCACGAAACTCCACGATACACCTTAAAGTAAGATTTTCTGATTTGCCTTTTCTCAACCTTGTTGAGAGACTCACTAGTGCTAGTCAGATGACTAGACTAATGAAATCTACTCACACATTTTCTTCCCAACCCAAACACTTATGTTTCTCAACCAACTCTCATTCTTACCTCATCAAATCAAGGATCTTGAATTCCCTTCTCTGGCTAAACATCTACTCTCACTTTCTCACTTCCAAGTTGACACCCTAACTTGAAATTATAACTCAAATCATCTCCTACTTCTCTTGCACAACTTTCTTTTAGCAACTCCATAATTCCAACTCTAACTGGTCACTGAACATCCTTAACTGATACTCATAAGAATGACACATTTGTTATTTATAAAGAACTGGTTGTCATAGTAACCACTAGGTCATACGTAAGATAGTTCTTTTCACGCACCTTTTAGCCTTCATAAGTATCACTTGCCATTATTCTGCTGCGCTACTATGATCACCACACAAGGTCACTTATTTGTTTACTCAAAATGATGTTCCTTTCATGTTTGCCATGACAAGGAAGCAATCATCGCTAAGAAACATTTCTCCAAAACTTCTATAGAACTTGCAAAACCCTTTGGACTCCCCTTTTTATAGTCTTAACATCCTATTTTCTCAACATTGTATCCACCCTTTTTAAACCATATGTCCTACTAGTCACTCCAACCTTTGTCAATACTCATCTTGAACATTCTAAAGATTCTCTTCACATATGGAAAACTCACTGCTAAACCTTGATGATATTGCTAACTTGTTTTAAATTCCTTACCTTCATCATGTTTCCACTCTTTAAAACCATAGGCCCAAAAATTCTATCCTCCCTTATCCAACGTTTATCCTTGAACAGTATATCCTCCTACTACCTCTCCTTTAAGATTCACCAAACTTGTAGTCATCCTTGTGGTTATACTTAGTATAAGCCACTACTTCTCCAACATCTCCCCCACTTCCGTATGTACTTCAAATTCTCAGTAGGAACCATCCAATTAGGAACTATTGGCACAAGTCCTCCTTCAGACACTAATGCAAAAGCGAACTCCATCACACCAAAGGTTAAAATTCTAGTACTTCCTTCAGAACACGTCTACAAACTCTTCTACTACTGATATTCTTTGCGTCTATTATTCACTTTCCTTTGTCAGGTGACTCTGATTCACGTGACACTTTGCCCCCACTATTTAGCTTGATTCGTACTTCATACGCAATCATTGACTTATCCCTTTTTAATCAAAGTACACCACCTCATTGGTTGTCCCAACTCATCAAAATGAGATTGAGAAAACAACCAATTCACCCTTGAGACTATGTCCCAACCTTGCAAAGGAAACAATTCAAATCGGGTTTGAATTTAAATACTTTGATCACCACGAAGGCACCACACACCCGAGCGAATCTTCACTTGGCCGCTACTGTAGCAAAAACCACAATCTCAAACTCAACTCCTTCTTGCAGACAACCATGACTCCTTTACCATACTGGCGACATCAAAGAGTGCACAACCCTAAGCGAAGCCAAAACCCATAATCCAATCACCACCTTTGTAACATGTATCTTTTAAATTATATCACCTTTGCTGACCATTTTAGTACCAATCATCGCAAACACTCTCATAGCTACTCAAAACTTTTGTTTTCCTTTCCTCTTTCCCTGTGTTGTGACATTACTAATTATCCTTCCCTACAAGAACAAACTTAACTATGTGCTTGTCCTTCTGATACTTGAAAATTTCCATCTCATATCCAATGTCAAACCTTCCTCTTTTGTGGGCCACTTTACTTAGAACATCCCTTCTACTCTTAACTTGGGTAACTACTATTGTAAGACCTGTGAAAATTAATTAATTAAATAATTAATTAATAAATGCGGGTAGAAAGAGCCTTTATGGCATTAAATGTTAAATTGTGTGACGTGGAAAAGTACTAGCTCAAATGGTTGAGAGTACTTGATTGTGTGAAAGGACTTGGGTTCGAGTCCTATGTATGCCTGATGAAGGATTGACCCCAACCAAGGATGAAGGCACATGCTTAAGAAGACTAAGCATGTTTAGAAAGGAAGTTCATTAATCCTTCATCCCTTTCATTTGTGTTTGTTATTTTTGATTCCCTAAGTTGACTTAGTTGAATCAATTTTAGTTGACTTGTTGACCTTTGACTAGGTTTGACTTGTTGACTATAGTTGACTTGACTT
>Ga0214544_1011760_pt1 | contig 11872 bp, 2 predicted proteins | sample CNSS3metaG_FD_160074 | JGI IMG/M metagenome (GOLD analysis project Ga0214544, IMG submission 160074) | Root nodule microbial communities from cowpea collected in UCLA plant growth center, Los Angeles, California, USA - CNSS3 | ecosystem: Host-associated > Plants > Roots > Nodule | place: USA...
TATATATATATATATATATATATATAATGAAAGTAAATCACAAACATAAATATATGGACTAATATTAAAAATGTATAGGAATCACATATACCACAAATTTTAGAATTAAAACAACTTTCTTGTACAGATATAGAAGCACTTCTCAACCGTCGAAATGTTTACTTGTTTAACAACATCTATATTAATTCTTATTTGACCATTTTAAGCGTTATTATGAAAAGTTTCATGTGCATTTGTTTCACCTTTCCCAACTCTTCAAGTTAACTTCTTAAAAGTTTTGGGTTAGCCGAATTGTTGTCAATCCATACCATACCATAACACTAAGTTTTCATGCTTGAATAATTGCATAAGATATAAAAATAAGATATCAAGAACTTAAATTCTATTTTATTTATTAATATTTTCTGGATTATAACCTACACATGGAAAAACTCTTGATAAGAAAAGGTTTAAATACTTATTTCGTTCTCATTTTTGCGGATGATCCTAATTTTTTCTGAATGTTTAAAATAGTCTTCATTTTTGTAATTTGTGTTTAATTTGATTCTTTTGTGTGACGTCGTTTAAATGAATAACGGAACATTGTACAATTGACAATGTTTGTATTACGTTTAATTGTGCTTGAACAACAAAATCACATTCCCATATGCTTGAACAACAAAATCTTCTCCCAAATCTCTAATTGCAACGTTTTTTTCCTAAATATGTAATTTGAACCTAATTACTCCAGCTCACTGTACATGTAATAAATCATAAACCTAAACAATTAAACGTAATACAAACAATGTCACTTGATCAGTGCTCCACATTACTCATTTAAACGGCATCACACGAGAGGACCAAATTAAATATAAATTACAAAAATGAAGACCATTTTAAACATTCGAAAAAATTTAGGATCATCCACAACAAAGATTGCAAAAATATGACGAAATAGGTATTTAAGTCACAAAAAAATAATAATTCAGATTCTAATCTTACGTTGCAGTTGGAAGCTTGAGGGAAAAGGATAGTTGTTAAAGCATATGTTATTCTACCATGTCAGCTCCGACAACACATTTTTTTCCCTTTGACAAAGCAACGTCGTTATCGTTACCCATTTTTTGTGCATATGGTTCAAATTCGATTTACACCACATCCTTAGTTACACGTAACATTGTTTATCACCAGAAGTGTATATATATTATAATAAAATAATTGCTTCTCACCAAATGTATAAAGAAATTCAGAATTTATACCATGCATCATGCAAACATATATAGGCTGCCTTTGAAATGAAAATATGTGAGTTCAAAACATATATAGCATCACCAGGAAAATGACTTTAAGGATTAATGTCTTCCTCATTCTTGATTTTGTTTTCGATTTTTATTTTCATTCTTGAATTTCTGGTTTTTATTGTTTTTATTTTTCTATTAATAATTTTAGTCACTACTTTCAGGTATTAATGCTAATTGATGACATAGCAAATATCGGTTTTCTAAGTTGTCTATTAATATATGAGAAGTCTCATATACCATATATTTATGATATATCTATGAGTAAATTTAATCTCTATCAATTAGTGTAATATATCAAAATTTTAAATAGATAAAAAATTAAGAGACCACAAGGGTGAAAAACTGGCTAGAGACTAAAAAGTAAAACAGATATAAAAGGTAGAGATAAGAAAATGCATTAAAACCATTATTGTATATTTCATTATAAAAAGGTAGTCAAATAGTTGAACAATGATTTACTAATTTAAGTTCTAAATAATTATTTAACTAATGTAGTTGTAGGCCGGTATCATCCCTATCCAGATTACGTGAAAAAAGTCGGTCCGGGTGTACGTGTGGGCTGGCATTATCCCAGCCCAAGCAGTGATGGGGAGCCGGCCATATCCCAACCCTGTGGTCGTGGAAGGAAACCGTTTCAGTCCAATAAAGCATAGCAGGAGGTTGGCGATGGAAGAAGGTCAGGTATATCTCAGTCCATTTGGCCGTGTATATCCCGACCTAGTAGTGTGATGGGTGACAACACTAGTGTAAAATATATATATATATATATATATATATATATATATATATATATATATATATATATATTATATATATATATATATATATATATATATTAGATCAGTTTTCGAATGCATATTAAATCGGTTTCATAACCAATCTAATATACAGCAATGTAATATGTTTAAGAGATATTAGATCGATTCTAAAACAACCGATCTAATACTTTAAACTAGAAAGAAAAAACAGACATGCACTGCATTCACACTCCTTGTATTAACTTGAATGACTGAAATTTAATAGGCATACACAAAAATTAAAGACAAATGAGCAATACAAATGACACAAGAATAGAAAACAACTCCACAAAATTTCAGATTTCCATTCCCAAATCAAAATGAACACCGAAAAGAAAATCATTCCAGAAAATTAAACATTCTTTTAAGCATCTTTATATGGTTTCAACAGGCCCTTAGCCTATTCCCAATCAACCCTAATCATCCTTGGAATAAACCCAGATCAAGAAAAAACAAAACAGATAAATAGAGCGATGCGAGCAGTGGAGGCGCAAGCAGTGGAGCAGAGTCGCGAGCAGCGGAGGCGCAAGAGAAGAGAAGAAAGCTTGGAGCTTGGGCGACGGTAGCATGGAAGAAGAGAAAGAAGAGAAGTTGTTGTGACAATGAAAAGGGTTTTTGCATTTTTGTTAAATCTATGAAGAGTATTAGAGCGGTTGAATTTTTAATTGATCTAATAAGTGAATATTAGATCGATTATATAGAGAATCGATTTAAAATTCACATATTAGATCGGTTAAAAATTCAACTGATCTTATATGCTTTTTAGTATTTACAAATTTGCCACCGCATTTTTTTTAGACCGATTTTCACATAACTGATTTAATACCCTGTTTTAGAATGTCCTTTTTGCACTAGTGCAAAGAGAACTGGCGTGCAGATGTGTAGACAAGGAGCGTGCAATCTCATTCAATAAGGAAAGAACTGATCATTGACAAGGCACGCGTAATCTCGGTCAACAAGGAAAGAATTGATCCTTGACAAGACATGTGTAATCTCAATCAGAAAGAAGAGAGATGATCCTCGAATACGAACGGTCTACGAATATAATAACAGGCCTGCTAAGTGAATAATATAAATTAGATTCCAGTGACTACATAGAGGTATTTTTTCCCACTTTCTTACATATGCCCCATATTGACTTGAGTGTTAGAGTGTCTGCAAGTACTCCGCCCTCGGAGTTCACGTAGCAAGCAGTCCCAAAAAGAGTCCGAAAAGGAGCGAAAGAAGGATCGACACAAGGTTCTTGAGATAACTTGGTTCCGTACTAGAATAGTTCTGATCAGGTACAACTAATAATGAGTTTCACAAATATATATATATATATATATATATATATATATATTTATATATATATATATATATATATATATATATTATAATTAATTATATATATAAAACTATGTTTACCATGAGAGAGAAATTAGACAAATATCAACTCAATATACCCTATTTTCCTTAAATTCATATGCATGCCCCTTGGATGGCTATAGTGTATATTGATAAATGGGAAATTTTATTAACAGTTTATTAACGGTTGTTATGAAAAAGGCTACTGAATTAATTATTGATGAATGAGAAATTTTGTTAAAAATTAAAAAATTAAATTAATTCGTAAAAGAAAAAAAAAATACTCTTTATGGAAGGTTTTATAACCCTTAATAAAAGCCCCCTTTTGTCGTTGTAGAACTAGAACAGTTGTGGAAGCAACCCTCTTGAGAGGAATGAGATGCTAAAGCAATTGTAAATGGAAACATTTACAGTGACTTATGAAGCAAAGGAAATTAAAGGAACAATCTTTTAAGAAGCTAAACAATGAGATACACTGGACCATCGAAGATTTTGAGGAAAAAAAAAAGATTATAAAGTTCTGAGACCAATTTGCTAAGCATGAATTCTGATATTTGAGTGACACAAACAGAATATAGAATCTTTCAGGTGAATTTCTTGGTTGATTCATGTAATCATAAACTCAGAAGTATGTGAAGTAGATATTAATGGATAACATAAACTAAATGTTACTGTATGTGATTATAAAAGATGAATTAATGGTATAGAATTCAATGTTCATATCATATGCATACAGTGCAGACACTAAGAAGCTTGTTATAGTGCAAATTCTGAAAAGCAGAAGAAGAATAAAGGAAAAGTAAACTAATAGTTAAACAATATTAAGATTTTTTGTTACTTGGATTATATAAATTAATCACAATTTGATTGCTCTCTTAGTCAGCCCCAATTAGTGTTTATTAACTAATGTATCCAAAGCAACATGAGTTAACCTGAGTTGAAGTGGTAGCTTCCTTATCTGGAATTATGTGTGGCACATATCAAAGAAAGAATATATATATTTATATATTTAGAGAGAATTTTGGATTAGTGGAAGTATACGTCACAGATCACACATGCATCCATGCAAGTTATTCTATGCATCTGTCTGTGTCACTTTTGTGAGCCTGCAACAAAATATTCTAACATCAAAATATGTCTAACATATATTATATTATAATAACATTTCATTTCACTGAATTGTGTAAATAAATTTGAGGACTAGTGCTCTATCCACTTTGAAACTGGTCATAGATATATGTAGTTACAAAAATCTGAGCATGATTAAGGTATTATAGTGCTAAAATGAGGTCATGGACAATTGTTGTTTATGCTACAGACATGTTGCATTATTATTATTATATACACATATTAAATTAAGGTGATCAAAATACGAATCTTCAAACTCTGATATTATTTATAGATTTTTTGAGAAAATATTTATCAAAAGAGATAAGTTAATTTATATTTGACATTGCCTCTGGTTTAAATCTTATATTAAGTAAATTTTAAAAATAACTCAATTTTAAAAAATCGTCTTTTAAGATTTGCATACCATGTTAACAAATAAATTTTAAATTTAATTCAATTTTACAAAAATTTATAAGATAAAATTTACATTTATTTATATATTATAAAATTATCTTTATCTGAAATTTCCAACGCAACAATTTAAAATACTAAATTTGTAGTTCTTCATTATTATATGCCATTTCTTTATTTTTATTCTATACAAGACTTAGATTATATGATAATGTTATAATTCAACTAAAATAACATAATTGTAATATAGAAACACTTAATTTACACAATTAAAATTTAGGGGCTAAAATGATATATATGTGATATTTATCGTATTTATTGGTATGTTAAGAAGTTGAGAAACTAAAATTTTAAAATTATAATTATAAATGATAAAAGTATAGATAATTATTTAGAACAAGCATTTTTCTGTTGCTTACAAATTCTTGAGAACAGAAGTTAATTAGTTACATTACATGAGTTAAAAGTCAACTTATATGTCTTGTCAAACACACAACATATAGAAAAAAGAAAAATATATACAAAATAGAAAAGAAAATCAATTTCTCACAACTGATGTTTTTTGTTTTGGAAATTCGCTTTGTATGTATATTGTCTTGAGGCCAAAAAGATAAAATGGTTATCCAAAACTTGATTTGAAGTCACTTTTGGTGGAATGTTTTCTGATTTTCTTTTATTAAACAAATGAAGCATTTCTAGCAGTTAAACTGTTGAATGGATTAATGGCTAATGCATATGATTAAGAGTAATAAAGCTATAAATAATATAATACATGAACCATTTTAGTCTGAGTACCCTTTTTTCTATGCATTATCTATATTAGTATCTAGCATATTAAAAATTATACATTATTAAATTATCTATATGTTACCTGTATTATTGATAATATATGTTTTATATATGATGAAAAATATATTACTTATTATAAAAAAAACAAATTAAAAATAAAGGAATAAAAATATTTATAAATAAACTAAAAGAGAAAATATAAATAATTTTTTTAGAAACTTAAACCAGACTTTTATAATTTATTACGTATTCAATTTCAAATAATAATTACTGAATACCAAAAAAACAAGTTATTAATAATTAAAACAAAAATAAGTAACATATTGAAGAAGTAAAATTTAGTTAAGTCTAAAGACTTTTTTATAAAATAGCACACTAATGACATAATAAATCATATATACAAGTAGTAAAGTGGAACTTTAAAGTAAAGAATATGATAATGATAATGTACGAGCAAGAAGGTAGTAGAATAAAAGTGACCTATGAGAAATGAAGAATCAAAGTTAGATAGAATAAATTTGTGGGTGGAGAATATATTTTGACGTAACAAAGCAGATAAAATGAAGCATCGAAGTTGAAATTACATTTCCCAAAGTAAAAGTTGTTCCTGTTTTGATCCAAAAAGTGTTCTTCTTCACATGTATGATTATGAAACTAACTAATGAAGGTAGATAGAATATGGAACTAACCAATCAAGTGGATAGAATATGGAATCACCTATGTTAAATTTAAAGAATAATATATATATATATATATATATATATATATATATATATATATATATATATATATATATATATATCATGGTTAAGATATTCAAGACTAACTTTTTTATATTCATTCATATTTTTCAAGTGAATGTTTTATATAAATTGTTAAATTAAAATATAAAAAAGAGTGAAAATAGAAAATAACTCTTAAAAATTAATTTAGAACAATTTTTATTTCTTCTTATATACATATTGTTATGAGAATTCAGCATTTTGGCCTAAGCTAAAAACTCAAGATCCAATATACAATCTTCATTTTATATTATAGTCTAATGCATGATATTTCAAAGCTCAAAATTAATATTCTGTTAAAAAAAGTTGACACTAATGTTTAGAAAATATTAGAGTTGTCAAGGTGGGTCAGAACTCGTGGGTCAACTCGGCCCACTGCGGATTTTGGTCGAGTTGGGTTGAATTTTTTTTACAAATGTCAATACGGATCAATTTTTGACTTGGCCTACCAAGAACCCGACTCACCCGGGTTGAACTTGTGGTGAGTCGGGTTGGTCCACCAACCCGTATGGTCACGCACATTATGTTGGATTTTGCAATGTTGGGCTCTTTTCTTAACCAAATACATTAGTAGGTTAGCAAATAGAAACCTAGCTTCAACTCCAAATAGATGGGGATAAAGAAGATGCTTCAATAGATGAAAATATTGTGGATTTATCCATTCAAGACTCTAATATTATAGTTGGATAAGTGACAATAATGATTTGATTTTAGATAGTAATTTTTTTTTTTTTTGGTTTGTATTGAAGTTTAACATTATTTTGGATTGTATTTAGATTGTATTGAAGTTTATTTAAATTTTAATTCGAATTATAATTTATGACTTAAGAAAAAATATATATATTTTATTTTAATTAAGTGGGCTAGTGAGCCAACCCATTTAACCCACCAACCCGTGGTGGGCCGAGTTGAGTTCAAAATTTTTTGACTCGTTTATAAGTGAGTTGGGTTGAATTGACCCACTAAATGATCAATCCGTGGTGGATCGGGTCGAGCTAGACAACCAATTTTGATAGCTATACAAAATATCGTCAATTAAGTGAAGCTAATTTCAATACTGACTAATTAAAAGTCAATACAACATCGCATTAGAAAAAGTTATACCTAAGTCGATGCTAATAATTGTCTTTAACTTAATGTAGTTTAGTAATTATTTTACTAATCAAAACCGATTAAAACTGATTAAATTATAGTGACTTCATATTTTGATTAAAATTGATAGAGATTTGAGTCACTACAAGAAAAACCATTATTACCGACGGTCAAAATTCGTCGGTAATGGCCAAAATCCGTCGCTAAATCACAATTACCGACGGATCATCGACGATCAAAAATTCGTCGGTAAAATGCTTGTCTGTAAAATTTTACCGACGGAAATCATGTTCCGTCGGTAATTATCGACGAAAAAATCCGTCGGTAATTACCGACCAAAAATCCGTCGGTAAATTAGTTACACTATTCATCTTCTTCCTCCTCCCTCTTTCAATTTTTTTTTTCGTTTTTTTTTCGTGGTCGCCGTCAATGTCGCCGTCGTCGTCCTCGCCATCGCCGTCGCCACTGCCACCATCGTCGTCGCCGCCGCCGTCGCCGCTGCCGCCGTCACCATCGGCGCCGCCGCTGTTGTCTTCTTCTTCCTCTTTCTTCTTCTTCTCCTTCATCTTCTCCTTCTTCCTCTCTTCTTCTTCTTCTGCTCCTTCTTTTCTTCTCCTTCTTCTTCTCTTTCTCCTTCTTTTTCTTCTTCTTCTCCTTCTTCTCTTCTTCTTCTTCTTCTCTTCTTCTTCTTCTCTTCTTCTTCTTCTTCTCCTTCTTTTTCTTCTTTTCTTCTTCTCCTCGTCTTCTTATAAGGTGAGATTTGGGCGGGAAAATTCCCGCTTCTTTTACCGACGGATAAATCCGTCGGTAATTTAAATTAGGGCAAAAAATTTTCCGCTTTTTTTATCGACGGCTTTTTCCGTCAGTAATTCAAATTTGGGCAAAAAATTTTCCGCTTCTTTTATCGACGGATTTTACCGACAGATTTTTCTGTCGGTAAATGAAATTTTTTTTACCGACAGATTTTTCCATCGGTAATTAAAATTTGAGAATCCGTCGGTAAAATCCGTCGGTAATTCAAATTTACCGACAGAAGTATATCCGTCGGTAAAATTCCGTCAGTAATTTCAATTTTTTTTTGTAGTGAGTAGAGTTGATGACAGATAAAAAAACTAAAGCATAAACTTAATTAAATATTTTTTTTATGAATTTGAATATTTTTAATTGAATTTTTATTAAATTTTTTATTTATCATGTGTTTAAAATTTTTATATTTTTGATTGAATATTTTTTTTATTATTAACTAATAATATGACTATTATTTTGTTTTATTATCTTCTTTACTTGTTTGCACATAGTAAAAATTGTAAGATTTTTTTATTAGTATAAAATGATAATACAATTAATGAAAATATGAGTGACTTTTATTGTTTTCAATAAAAAGGTGTTGAATAATAACAGTAATCCTATATATCAATTGTGATCATGCGATCAAATTTGATCAAAATATAAATGATAATGTGAAAATCATCGGATAATCAGATAACGTGACAATTTGGTTATCCAACACCTTTTTCAATGAAAACAATGTCACTTCTCGTTTTATATAAACCACAATATCATTTTTTTATTAATATAACATCATATTTTCTTAATATGCAGAAATAAAGGAATAGGATAACAACCGTATCTATTGAAAAAATATAAAATAAAATTGTATAGTTTTTTCCTATCACATAAACTCAAATTGTATATTTAATTATAAATATGATGTGATGTTTGATTAGAGAGAAAGTAAATCATACGATTAGGATTTATTCTTAATCAATTATATAATTTATCAATAAAGTAAAATTAATTTTGATGATATCATCTCTATCTGAAAAAGGATTCCACCATTTAATTAATTGTCTTCAAAGTAGCTTTAGTAGAAAAAAAAAAAGTTGGTGTATATACAAAGTGACACTAAGTTATTTAATATATAATTTATATATCCGTGAATAACGAAGGTACCAATATGCTGAAAAAGCCAACAAATCCATAATGAGTTAAAGAAATGTTATGATCTTCTTCAGGAATAAGAATATCAGAAATTTGCACAGAATATCGTATTTTATCCTTAAAGTATATAGTGCCAAACGTTGACATTAATTAGGGAATGAAAGTTGATACATGAAATCTCCAAAAATTCAACAGGAATTAAAAGTGTTGATTTAAAAAATAAATCTCCCTAGCTAACGTCAAAAATGAATTAAATATTTTGAAAAAATAGAAACCATGAAAACAAAAATAAACATGATTGTCAGGGTAGTATATCATTTGATTCTATCATGAATGAATATGGATAATAAATAAATATGTTTTTGTCAGGTATTTTTTAAGTGTTGCTCAATATATACATGGGAATGATCATGTATGTCTATTAAGTCCTTGTTTCCGTATGTCATAGGAGTCTTCATTATTGTACTCATTCGAGTTTTAAATTATTAAAATATATTTAATTATTGGATTTGATCAAGTCTTAGGTACAAAAAGAACTTACTTTTTGAGTAGTTGAGTGATAATTCTTGTCAAATTTTATAGAGTTTGAGAACCACAACAAATGCACACTACCAGTGAGTCAAATGTCAACATGCATGTATTCGACAATTGAGTTTAGTGTCAACTATTTATATGTTTATATGCATATCTGTGTTATCCTGTAACATGATTTTAATTTTTTTTTCTATGAATACTTTTTCTTTACATTAACTTACCTTTTTTTTTGTTTAGTTATTTCTTTTGTAATGATCACTTAATTACGTGAGCAGAGGAGGACGTAGATGAAAATACCATTCTAATGAATAACAATGAGACCGAGTAAGATCTGTCACTAGGAACAATTTATATTTTATTTAGTATCGAAAAATTTTTCTATGTGCTTGGTTGTTTATATATATTTATATTATTATGGTTATTTTTGGATAATTATATTAATATTTTATATTGATCTTTAACTTATGTTTTGGTTTTATCAATGTCTAATATATTAATTAATAATTTTAAGCTATTAAATGTGATATTATAATATTTGATAATATCATTTTTTTTATTATAATGTTTATCTTTTGTGAAGAAAAATATCTAATTAACATTTAGAATAATAAAGAAATAAATACGAAAGAGGATATGGATATACCCGTGTTCTTATAAGAATGAAGATAAATAAAATTTTCATACTTATTAAATAAGTATAAAAATAATTACTTATTTAGAAATAAGAATAAGATAATTAAAGTGACATTTGTTTCATTGTGATATTTAACGATAAAATATTCAAATACTATCGTAATCCTAAATTAAAAAACTCATAAAAAATGCAACAATTTTATTCAATATTTTATTAATCTTTCTCTTGAACGATGTGCAACAAATTTTTTATTAATAGTAAGATTGATTATTATTATATGATGTGCATCAATTAGTGTGACTCCAAAAATCACTTTATTTTCTTGATCAATAGATGACATTTTATTCAGTGATACATTTATCACAAAAAGTAATTGCTTTTTTTTTCTCCTTAATCAATTATCAACATTTTTCACACCCAAAAGAATTAATTGTGAAGTTTGTGAATCGATTTTGAGTGAATATACAGTAAAATAGATACTGTACCTTCAAAACCATTATTAAGACATCCATTTATTGGATTGGATGATGATATTTTACCCTAAGGAAACGTGACGTAAAGTAAAGACAAATTAGGAATGGAAATGTGGGTCGACCATCGTATTTTTTACGTGGACTGAAAAATGAGTTCTGTCTTACATAAGTGTGGATTTGCAAGTTAGTCCTCTTTTTTTTTAAGTTGTTATGATAAAAATTTCAATGTTCAATAAATTGAAAAACTTTAACAAATTCACAAAATTAAATAAAGACTTTTGGAGAATTGGATGATATATTGATAATTTAACATTTTCATTATATTCATATTTGTACTTTGACATACACAATGTATTTTTCAAATTTTATCATATTCAAAAATACATGATATTTGTTTTTTCCAATCATACAAAAATTTAGAATGTTCATGCAAGAGTCTAGAAGGAGAGTAACCGATATACACAAATGTAAGTTTTTTTTCTTTTTACGCAAACGAGCGGGTCAGACTTTAACGGACATGTAGATTCAATGTCTCGGCTCGTTCCACACATTTTTAGTAGGGGTGGCAAAACGGGCTGGGCCCAACGGGCCAGCCCGTCAACCCGTGCTAAAAGGAACGGGCTGGGTTGAAGATTTCAACCCGTCAGCCCGTTCTGGCCCGTCCCGTCCAGCCCGTCAACTT
>Ga0214544_1011761_pt1 | contig 11872 bp, 1 predicted proteins | sample CNSS3metaG_FD_160074 | JGI IMG/M metagenome (GOLD analysis project Ga0214544, IMG submission 160074) | Root nodule microbial communities from cowpea collected in UCLA plant growth center, Los Angeles, California, USA - CNSS3 | ecosystem: Host-associated > Plants > Roots > Nodule | place: USA...
ATATATACCACTAGAAAACTAATATAAAAGAATAACAGGTAAATTATCCTAAATTTCATTAGTGAAAGTTAACATTAAAACATCAGAAATTGATGCCCATAAAATTTCAAAATTTTCAGTAATCGTGAATCTATTTCATTGATTAGAAAAAACATGAAGAAAATATAGGTATCTCCTCCTTTTGATACGGATGGTAATGTGGGTCACTCTGTTTCATTTTGGTCTCATCCAGAATAAATATGTTAGATTAGTCCGTTTTGCAAAAAAATGTGGATTAATTTGTCCGTCTAACATGATATTTGTTGTGGGTTTGTGATTCGTATAAAAAACTATTTATTTAATAATTTTTTATTCAACAGTTTTAAAAATTTTATTTTGTTTAATTAAATTAATTAAAATAATAAATTTTATAAATCTATTTATTAAAATAAGTAATATTCATAATTTTTAAATTTTTAATTTTTAAGTATAAATATGTTAGAAATTTTATAATAAATATATATAACTAAAACAATAACAAAATTAAATTTTAAATAACTAAAGTTGTCAAATTAAAACTAATTGAAGACCTTCTTAAAGCAAACTTAATCGATGATAATTCTACACAATATTCACATAATAGATACATCATAAACTATCAAATATCAAATATTATATACAATTACAAGACTAACCAAAGGCAAGTTTTTAATATTATACTATGTACTCAAACAAACAATTTTAAATTTCAAAGATAAAATTTACAAAAAGAAATATCACTTGAAAATGAACATGTGTCATCAACTCGTTCATGTAAGTATTATCGGAACCCGTATTTATTTTGGTGAAAAATTCTTATTGACTATATATGAATATAAAATTTATGAACGAGAATATACATATTTATCTCATTTCATTTCTAATACTCATCTTTATTTAAATTATTAAATTACTCATAGTTTTTATGAAGTAACTTTATATATGTTTTTACGAAAAACATTGATATACTGAAATCACAAATAACCAATGATATGTTGCGGTTATGAAAAAGTAACGATATATTATAGTTATGAAAACCGTTTTGTATTGCTCTCTATGCTTATGTAATTTTTATTCTTTTATACTTAATTTTTATTTTCTTTATTTAAATACATATGACAACATATTTACAGAAATATACACTGTATGTATTTGTTTCATGAATAAATACTCAATCGTATATATATGTTATTGATTTCATTAAATTATTTATAAAACACTTTCTCACTACTAAATATAAAACAAAAAACATAAGTTACAATTTTTATAACGATTTTTAAAAATATGCTACAATTTGAAATTTACACATTATAAAGAGAAATTACGAAATTTAAATTTCTTTTAAAATTAATATTTGTAATGTTAACAATACATAGAAAATTTAAAATCGAAATGTATAGTAACAAATTTTGAATTTAAAATTCAAAATATGTAAAAATATGTTATCAAAGTTTGAATATTAAATTCAAAAATAAAAAAATACCAAAAAACAAAGTTGCTTTAAAGAATTTTTTAATGCTTTGAACAATTGTTAATTTTTTGAACGTCAAAAAAGTTTAAACAATAACTTAAAAAATAATTTTGATAATACAGATATAAATGTATTATTACAAATGTATAGTGAAAATTATATATTTTTTAATATATTTAAAGATATAAAAATCACTAATAATTTTAATTTTAATTTTCTAAAATCAAGATACATGTTGCTAAATTGAAATTTGAAATATATCGTAATAAAGTTTGAATTCAAATTCAAAATTACAAAAATTATAAAAATATGGTAACAAAGTTTAAATTTGAAATTCAAAATAAATAAAAAATACCTATGAAAAAATGAATCAATAGAGTAGTTCACCAAATATTTAACCTTTGTATTTTTACATAATTAACTTTTTATATTGCCTACATGGTTTATTCTCTTTAGTTTTAATCGTTTATTATTTATATATTTTTGCATTGTCTAACAATTGTATTTTTACATAATCTACTATTTACATTGAATGCAAGATCTATCATTTATAATTTTTTATTGTCTGCTATTCATATTTTTTGTATTTTTAAAGAATCTACTCAACCATTTTTGATTGCTCATCATTTTTACTATTCCAAATTTTACTATTTATATTTTTCTACATTGTTTAATTAATATTTTATTTAAAATTAAATTTTATTTCTTAATTTTAATTAATTTAATCTTAATATATTATTAAAATAATTCTATACAATACTAAAAATATATATACATAACTCATATACATTATTATCATAAAAACTTACAAAGTTATTATTCAATTTTATAAAATAAAATATTTATATTAATTTTAATTATATTTTTATAATTTAAAATTAATTTAATAAATGTACTACGATTTATGATTTTAAGAATCCGGTGTGGGGTACACACATTTTAAGATAAATTTGAAGATGTTAGAGTTTGCTTTGTGAGTCTGCTAACATGAGACATCGCGTTATCATTCTTCTCTTCCATCGATAATTAAATTAGAAACGATTCACTTATAACTTATACTCTCATATTACTTAACAATCTTTTAAGAGAGAGGATAATAATATTTTGACTCACTTTTAACTAGAGGTGGCAAAACGAGTCAGCTTGACCCGTTTTGCCTCACTTCGCCTTTGGCCCGCCAAAAACGGGTCAAGTTGTGCTGTCCTGTCACTAAGAAATAGGTTGGACAATTCAATCTGTCTCGCCTTAGGGTGAGCTGACTATTCCGTCACTTTTTTTAAAAGATTGTTAAAATTTTTTTTAAACTTTTTTAAAATAATTTGTTTATATATATATATATATATATATATATATATATATATATATATATATATTTGTTTATAAAGTATAAAAATTTATTCATTTTTAATTATTTATAATTTTAAAATAAAAAAAAAATGGGTTGGTGGGTTAGGGTGGGCTTGTCCGCCTTTAACCCGCCAATTTGGCGTGCTAGACGGGTCGGGCCACAACGGATTGGCGGATTGAAAATTTCAATCCATCCCATCTTTTTGCTGGTGAACCTGGTCCACTTTGACATGCTTATTTTTAACCCATTATTTTAATCCACCACTCAAACAAATAAAATTTAACAATAAAAAAACTTAAATCAAATTCAGCTAAAATTTTTGATATTACTTAAGAATAAATTTATTATTTTTTTACATATTACTTAATTTTCTTTTTTTTTTACCCACATATATCATGTTTATGCGGTATAATTTTTTTTCATTAACAAAATTTTAATAATTTAATTTAGATATTAATTTACAAAATATAAAATTTTAATTACTAAAAGAATTAATATTATAAATAAAAATTATAATTAATTTTTAAATTGATATCTAAATTGGTTTCTTATGTCTTTTTTACTCACATATATCATGTTTTTACATTATAAAAAAATCATTAACAATAAATTTTAGTGATCCAAAATTAATAGTTTTTATAATCACTAATCTAGACACTAATTTACAAAATAAAAAATTTTGATTACAAAAATAGTCATTATATAAAAAATTATAATTATTTTATAAATTAGTCTCTAAAATTTAACTACTAAAATTTTAGCAAAAAAAAATAGTTTATAAATTGTTTACTAAATATTAATTACTAATATTTTGACTACTAAAAAAATAAAATTTTAAATTAATCTCTCATTAATTAATGATTAATTTAACCACTATTTATAATATTTTGTTAATAATAATATTTATTTTAATATTAATATTTTAGTTTATAAATTAATATCTAAATTAGTATTATAATAATTAATAATTTTTACTTATAAAAATAATTTTATAAATTAATATTATAATAATTGATAATTTTTGTTATTAAAATTTATTTTTTGGTTTTCATTTGAAATTTTCATTTCTATCCAGACCAGAACAATGATTTTAATATGTTCAGACCCTTTCCTGCATTTAACTGTAAAAAGTTATTTTTCTATCCAATTGGAATTTTATTCTTTTGCACATGTTCTTTTTCTTAGCTAACAAGGAACAGACAAGGAACCAGACCTAGAGTTAGTTAGTACTATTCTACAAAACCACCTTAGTTGACTATTTCGTGTAAGAGCTGCTGACTTGTCAATCTCTTATTGGCTAAGACGCGTGTAAGAAAGCTGGCTAAACGTGAATTCCAAGTAAGCTACCAATTTTCCTTGTCAGCAGACTGCTTTCAAAGTTTGGGTTTTCATAGAGGAAGCATGTGAAGGATATATTTTTATTTTATTTCTACACAAAAATAATTTTAGAAATTTATAAATAATAAAGTCGAGTTTAATTATTTTTTAATTAAAAATTAATAATCTTTACTAAAAATAAAAATTTTACATGGGTTACATATGAATCATGATTAATCAAAATTTATGGTCAAAATATCACCTTTCTTTTTAATTTTCATAAAATAAATTTCAATATTTATAAAAATATTTATGGTCAATTAAATATATTTTAATTATTTTAGTAATCATGATTTTTTTAAATATACTAAAAAGTCATAATAGATTATAACGTATTTAATGGTGAATCGTCATAAAAAATAAAATCTTAAATATAAAATTTATTATTTACAACATCTTATATTAGAGGAGAAACAAGATCTTTATCATAGAGAGCAAGATTCCAAAATAGTATTAAAGTTATATTTTAAACGATTTCTAATAAAAAAATATTGTGAAATCTATAAAAAAGTTATTTATACTAAAGATCTTTTCTCTTATCATTTTTTTTATCTCTTATATGTGTTAGAAAAAGTAAATTTAAGGTTGAGTCATGAGTTTATATGAGATAAAATTTAAATTGGATTTTTGTTAAAGATATATTATGTCGCTAGATTATATAAGTCAACGTCGTAGTTATAGTCGAATAGAACGTTAATAACAAGACTAACAAAGCAAATTGCTGGTTTAAAATGAGTTGCATCGATTGGGAAGTTTTGTTGAAAAGGCTACGCGCGAGTAACTTTCTTTACCTTCAACCTTTGCTGGAAAAACTATTAAGATTTTCCTGTCATATTATTTTGCACTATGGAATTTACCTTTTACTGTGCAGATATTTATATTTGTATTTATACATTTAAATAAAATAGAAATAATAAAAAATATTATCTTGAATGATTAGAAATCATGCATTTCACATTTTTTAAATAACTATGATTGTATTTTAACAGACATGATTAAATTATTTGAGCGATGAAACTTTCCATAAATATGAAAAACAATCTCAATCAAAACACAACTTTGATATCTAGCAATTTAATATGATTGGGTCAAAATAAGAATTACAACAAATTATCACGCAACTTTTGTACAACAATATTTAAACGCAAAAAGCAAATAAGGGATGACTTAATGCAAGTAGTTATGGAGTCAATACAATCAGTTCCTATTTTCTTGTTTTCTTCTTTTTATTTTTAAATTACATTCTTAAGAAATTTATATTTCACTTCTATATTATAAAATTATTCTGTAAAATAAAATTTATACCTCATTCATGTATTATAAAATTATTTTATATTTAATCCATGTAAGACTTCTATCAATATATCTTAATTGATGTAATAATAATGTATATTAGCGTTTATTTTTATAGTGCAGAGTTAAGTATGTAATTTAATATATATATATATATATATATATATATATATATATATATATATATATATATAATATGTGTGGATTGTAGTAAAATAATATTTTTATTTAATATTCAACCAGGTATAAAATAAAATAATAAAAAAAATCAATTGATCTATTCTCTTACTCCTTTATGAGTTTTTATTTTTATTAACTCCTTGTACAGTTTTTATCAAAGTTGAAGAGCTATAATCTTCATACTTATGAACTAAGTAATATGCAAACCTGACCAAAAGATGAACACAAGAGCCTTTCTTCCTTATATTAATATTTCCCGTATAATATTATACAGAATAATGGTAGTACTTATTTAATCAATTAAATTACTTTATCTACCCAAAAAAATATTAAATTACTTTTCGACAATTGACTTTCTATCTAATATAATGTTTATAGAATTAAATTATTTTATAGTATTATAAATAATTACCTCCTGAGTAATTCGTTGTACAAATATCATTTATATAGAAACTTTATTTTATTGAAGTGACTTATTTTTAACATGGTAACAGTTTTTAATTTTATTATATATACATTTAATATAGATGTTCTTCTACTAAGGGAAAAGTTATAGTTATGATGTACTCTTAGTTCCATAGATTAATATGATATTTATATCAATAGTAATATTCCAGTCAAAAAGTAAATTAATCATATATAATTAAAAAAGAGATCTCATGATGACACCTCACTGCTAGAACATGATTTCATTGTCTCGTGGTGGTGTCTCATTTTACGTATCCGGATAGTCAAGTCTTGGAGTCTTAAATGATTTGGTAATCTATGTGTGAATGTCTGTTAGTTATGTTTGACTTTGAAACTGCATGTTGATTGTTGTGATATAAAATTTTTTTACACTATCTTACCCTTTTGTGCTTGTGTGTATGTTGTGTGTGGCTTTTTCTATTGCGATGATCATCAATTTTATTGATGTGAGCATATGTGAGAATCCCTGGCAGTGATAATGATAGTAGAGACGTCGCAACTTGATGGTTGGACGGGTTTTGGGCTCACTATGGAGCCTAGATATGAAGGAGACTTGATAGTTTATGATTCTCTAGTCTTGGATAAGACCTTGTACTACCTTTAGAACTTTTGCACTTTATTTTAGGAGTGTGGTGCCCTTCTCTTTTATTATGAACATGTTTGGTACACTGTGTACCTTCATATCCCAAACTCCATATTATCTGAATATTCATGTATGTAACGTTTTGTTAAATTGATTTTATCTATTTAATTGGGACGTTACATATGTCTCATTTCATCCTAACACTCATTTCCGTTTAAATTTAAATTACTCGTAATCTATTAAATAACCTTATGATATACTGAAATAACAAATAACCAATGATATGTTGTGGTTATGAAAAACCAATGATATATTATAGTTATGAAAACCGTTTTGTATTGCTCTCTATTCATGTTTATGTAATAAATACTCAATGGTATATCTATATATTATTGATTTCAGTAAATTATTTATAAAACACTTTCTTACTACTAAATATAAAAAAAAAAACATAAGTTACATTTTTTATAACAATTTAAAGAAATATGCTACAATTTGAAATCTACACATTATAAAAAGAAATTACGAAATTTAAATTTCTTTTAAAATTAAGATTTATAATGTTAACAATACATAGAAAATTTAAAATCGAAATGTATAGTAACAAACTTTGAATTTAAAATTCAAAATACTAAACATGGTAAAAATATGATATCTTTGAATATTAAATTAAAAATTAAAAAAACTACTAAAAAATAAAGTTGTTTTAATGAATTTTATAATGCTTTTGAACGATTGTTACATTTTTTGAACGTCAAGAAAGTTTAAACAATAATTTAAAAAATAATTTTTAAATGTATTATTACAAAATAAAAATTATATTTTTTTAACATTTAAAGATATAAAAATTACTTATGATTCCAATTTTAACTTTTATTTTTTAAAACCAAGATCCATGTTACTAGATTGAAATTTGAAATATACGACAATAAAGTTTGAATTCAAATTTAAAATTACAAAAACTATAAAAATATAGTAACAAAGTTCAAATTTGAAATTCAAAATAAATATAAACAAAACTATGAAAAAACGAATCCAAATGTTTAACATTTGTATTTTTATATAGTCAACTCTTTATATTTTTGCCACCATTGTCTATCTTTTTTTAGTTTTAATTATTTATTATTTATATATTTTTGCATTGTCTAACATTTATATTTTTACATAATCTACTCTTTATATTGAATGCACTATCTATGATTTGTATTATTTTTATCATCTGCTATTCATATTTTTTGTATTTTTAAAGAGTCTATTCAACCATTTTTGTATTGCTCATCATTTTTACTATTTTACTATTCGAAATTTTACTATTTATATTTTTCTACATTGTTTAATCAATTAAATTGAATTTTATTTCTTAATTAATTTAATCTTAATATATTATTTAAAATAATTCTATACAATACTTAAAATATATATAAATAACTTATATACATTATTATCATAAAAACTTACAAAGTTATTATTCAATTTTATAAAATAAAATATTTATATTAATTTTAATTATATTTTTATAATTTCAAATTAATTTAATAAATGTGCTACGATTTATGATTTTTAGAATCCGGTGTGGGGTACACATATTTTAAGATAAATTTGAAGATGTTGAAGTCCCCTTTGCGAATATGCTAACATGAGACGTTGCATTATCGTTCTTCTCTTTTATCGATAATTAAATTATAAAGAATTCACCTATACTCTAATGTTACTTAGCAATCTTGTAAGAGAAAAGATAATAATATTTTAACTCACTTTTAATTAGGGGTGGCATAATGAGCCAACTTGACCCGTTTTGGCTCGTTTCGTTTTTGGCTCGCCAAAAACAGACCAAGTCGGACTGTCCTTCACAAAAAAATGGGTTGGACACACAACGAGTTGGCGGGTTGAAAATCCCAATCCGACCCGCCCTTTTGCTGGTGGACCTAGTCCGCTTTAATATGCCTACTTTTAATATTACTTAATTTTCTTATGTTTTTTTTTACCCACATATATCATGTTTATGCACTACATTTTTTTTTTCATTAACAATAAATTTTAATAATTTAATTTACATACTGATTTACAAAATAAAAAATTTTAATTACTAAAGTAATCACTATTATAAATAAAAATTGTAATTAATTTTTAAATTGATCTCTAAATTGATTTCTTATGTCTTTCTTACCCACATATATCATGTTTTTGCATTATAAAACAATCACTAACAATAAATTTTAGTGATCCAAATTTATTAGTTACTATAATCACTAAATACTAATTTATAAAATAAAAAAATTTGGTTACAAAAATAATCTTTATATTAAAAATTATAGTTAATTTATAAACTGGTCTCTAAAATTTAACTACTAAAATTTTAGATTAAAAAAATAAGTAGTTTATAAATTGTTTACTAAATATTAACTACTAATCTTTTAACTACTAAAAAAATAAAATTTTAAATTAATCTCTCATTAATTAATGATTAATTTAACCACTAATTATAATATTTTATTAATAATAATATCTATTTTAGTGTTAATATTTTTTATTTCATAAATTAATATCTAAATTAGTATTATAATAACTAGTAATTTTTGTTATTAAAATTGATTTTTGGTTTGCTTTTGAAATTTTCATTTTCATCCAGACTAGAACAATGATTTTACTATGTTCAGACCCTTTCCTGCATTTAACTGTAAAAAGTTAATTTTCTATCTAATTGGATTTTTATTCTTTTGCACATTTTCTTAGCTATAACAACGAACAAACACGGAACCAGACCTACTTAGTTGGTACTATTCTACAAAACCACTTAGTTGAATATTTCGTATGCGTGTGTAAGAGCTGCTGACTTGTCAATTTCTTATTGGGTAAGACGCGTGTAAGAAGTAAGCTACCAATTTTCCTTGTCAGCAGACTGCTTTCAAAGTTTGGGTTTTCACAGGGGAAGCATGTGAAGGATACATTTTTATTTTATTTCTACACAAAAATAATTTTAGAAATTTATAAATAATAAAGTCGAGTTTAATTTTTTTAATTAAAAATTAATAATATTTACTAAAAATGGAAAAGTTTACATAGGTTACAAATAAATCATGGAAATATATTATCAAAATATGATTTTTTTTTCATTACATCATTTGATGTGTGACAATTAGTTAAAATTTATGATCAAAATATCACGTTTCTTTTTAATTTTCATAAAAAAATTTAAATATTAATAAAAATATTTTTGGTGAATTAAATATATTTTAATTATTTTAGTAATCATGAATTAAATATATAGTCGAATAGAACGTTAATAACAAGACTAACAAAGCAAATCGCTGGTTTAAAAAGAGTTGCATCGATGGGGAAGTCTTGTTGAAAAGGCAATGCGCGAGTAACTTTCTTTACCTTCATCCTTTGCTGGAAAAACTATTAAAATTTCCCTATCATATTATTTTGCACTATGAAATTTACCTTTTACTGTGCAGATATTTGTATTTATATTTATACATTTAAAAAAATAGAAATAATGAAAAACATTATCTTGAATGATTAGAAATTATGCATTTAACATTTTTTTAAATAAGGCTTAAATACATTTTTTGTCCTCATTTTCGTAGTGTTTGTTGCGAATGGTCCTCATTTTGACAGAATGTTTAAAATGGTCATCATTTTTACCGAATGTTTAAAATGGTCCTCATTTTCGCAATTCGTGTTTTATTTGGTCGTTTTCTATAACGCCGTTTAAATCATTAACGAATAATTGTACAGGTGACACGATTTATATTAGGGTGTGTTACGTGCACTGTACAGGTGGCTAATTAACATTAATTTTTCAATTTAGGGTAAATTTTGCAATTAGAGAAATTTCTTCATCTTCGTCTTTCTTGAACTCGGAATGAAGTGGAGAGTATTGTACTACATTTTGACTTTCCTTAAACTTCGTTCAATTTCACTTTTGCCAAACATTGATGTAGTGCATTTTGATGATGATGAATTAATGTTATGAATTTAACTTCTTCCAGACTTAGATCAATTTAATTTTTTTCAAGTTTAGATCAATATCACTTACTTCAATGCTCAGAGATTAAGATGACATTTTGAACATGTTGGGACTAATATCAACATAATCAAACTAATTCATTTCTTCATTTAACACTAGTACAAAACAGATTGGACTTTAAAATCATTAATCTGCCTCATTTGTGTCATGATGATGACATCTTTTCATCAACACCACCATTTGAAAAAGTTGCAACCCACATTATTGGAACCATCGTAAATCAATAAATCAAAAATTAAAATCAATTTATTATTAACACAAAAATAAAAACAGATTGTACCCAAAATTTTCTACTAATATTCTTTGGAGTTCTTGCCATCCTTAAAGTTGTCATCTCTCCACAGCTACAAATTGGGGTTAATCCATTTCTCGTTGAACTGCCAACGGTGCACGAAGTGATACAACACGGTTGTCTCCAACGATTACAACCAGAGGTAAAGGAAGAAGATTGGGACCGTAACATACCTATATAATGGGATTGCAGGAAGAAGAAGATTGCAGCAACACCAATTGGGAATGGAGGAACAAGATTGCCAAAACTCACCAACTGCCCAAACATTCCTTACCAAAACCCTAACTCACTTGTTTAACCCCAAATATCTAATTACCACACCTGTACAATACACGTAACACACCCTAATACAAACCGTGCCACTTGTACAATGCTCCATTAATGATTTAAACGACGCTACAGAAAATGACCAAATAAAATACGAATTGCGAAAATGAGGATCATTTTAAACATTCGGTAAAAATAAGGACCATTCGCAACAAACACTGCGAAAATGAGGACCAAAAAGATATTTAAGCATTTAAATAACTATGATTCTATTTTAACAGACAATATTAAATTATTGAGGGATGAAACTTTCCATAAATAATATGAAAAACAATTTCAATCAAAACACAACTTTGATATCTAGCAATTTAATACGATTGGGTCAAAATAAGAATTACAACAAATTATTACGCAACTTTTGTGCAACAATAATTAAAAGCAAAAAGCAAACAAGGAATGACTTAATGCAAGAAGTTATGGAGTCAATACAAACAGTTTCTGTTTTCTTGTTTTTTTTTTTTTTTTTTAATGGTAATATTATT